>ERZ791883.2094-NODE-2094-length-14242-cov-3.482554_pt1 | contig 14242 bp, 10 predicted proteins | sample MGYA00510160_ERZ791883 | MGnify/ENA primary metagenome ERZ791883 (study PRJEB30046, sample SAMN00792072) | human gut metagenome | study: EMG produced TPA metagenomics assembly of the A metagenome-wide association study of gut microbiota in type 2... | reverse complement strand
ATGTTGAGCTTTATACGGAAGAACAGCGTAAAGTTTACTTTGTGGCGTGGGGGGATGGCCAGTAATGCATTGAAACAGCTTATTGGCGATGCTGCCTGGGGAGAACTGGATTATTTCCTTATCGATTTGCCGCCGGGTACGAGTGATATCCATCTGACTGTGGTACAGACATTGGCCATGACCGGTGCTGTAGTGGTTAGTACTCCGCAGGCGGTTGCTTTGGCAGATGCCCGCAAAGGTATCAATATGTTTACCAATGACAAGGTAAATGTACCGATTTTGGGTTTGGTGGAGAACATGGCTTGGTTTACTCCTGCCGAACTGCCGGATAATAAATATTATATTTTCGGCCGTGAGGGCGCCAAGAAGTTGGCAGAAGAGATGAATGTACCTTTGTTAGGGCAGATACCTATCGTACAGAGTATCTGTGAAAACGGTGATAAGGGTACTCCTGTTGCATTGGATGAAAATACGATGACCGGTCGCGCTTTCCTATCATTGGCGGCTGCTGTAGTCCGGCAGGTAGATCGCAGGAATGTAGAGAAAGCTCCTACTCAGATTGTAGAAATGCACAAGTAATCCCGAAAAGGGAATGAGATGCTTTCCCGTTACTTTTGCGAGTAAGGCAATGCATGGTTTCTATTTATTGAAACGTTCGGTTCCATCAGTATGAAACGGATGGTTTCTATAGCATGGAACGAACCGTTTCATCTGTATGGAACAATTAGTTTCAACGTATTGAAACTAATGCGGGCGTTATTCAAACCGACACGGGCATTATGACGGTGGTCCGTTAATGGAAGACTTACAATTCCGCCTCTACTGTTTGTATTAGTATACATCCTGTAGAGGCGGAATTTCGTTATTATTTATCAAGTGTTTTCAGTAATTCTTCTTTCATCTTGTCTGTCCCGGGAAATCCGGTTGTTTTGTAGGTAATGTTTCCTTCGCGGTCGACGAGAAGATAGGTAGGCACTCCTCTGATGCTGAATGAATCCATCAGATAACTCCACTGTTCGTCTGTTACCCGAAAGTGCTCACCGTGTATATCCGGTATCATATTTTCCCATGTCCCTTTTGGCGAGGTCTCTCCCGTGAGATACACATAAACGATGTCTTTGTCTTTCAGCTCTTCTTTCATGGGGATCATTGCCTTATTTGCCGTGCGGCACGGACCACACCAGGTTGCCCAAAAATCCACCAGTAATGTATGTCCGCGATATTTGGAAATGATGGAAGCGAACAAATCCTCATTACTGACTTCTCCCGCCTCATTGATGGTGAATCCGGTCTTCTTTTTATTCTGTTCTATTTTAGCTAAAAGTTCGGTATTCTTCTCTTTCACGGTTTCCAGATAGGCCGGATTGTCCAAACCTGCAATCTGTGCCAGTTGTTCCTCGGATGCGGGAGTAAATTCACTGATCCCGTTGAGTACGTTTGCTACTATAGATAAGTCGAAATAAATACCTTTGTCCGTTCCGAGTGCTTTGCCGAATGCTTTTCTGAATGTCTGGCTTGCGGTAAGGCGTGCATATTGGGGGGTATAGAGAGCTTCCGGAGTGTTGAGGTTGGAGAAATCCTTTAATAGATCGTAGAAATTATCCGGGAGTTGCACCGGATTGTTCTTTACATACTCCTTACTTGCTTCACCTTCCAGCTTATAATTAACGATATGCACACGTTGTACAATTTGAGGAACGAACATAAGGAGGGATGCTGCCGATGCATTCACTGCATTGTGAAGCACTGCCTTGCAGGCTTTTGTGGCTTTCAAATTTTCTATCTCCCGGAGTTTGCTTTGCTGTTTTTCCAGAATATAGGCCTTTACTTCTTCTGCATTCTTATCTTTTAGTTCTTGAATGAATAGCGGGTAATCAGAATCTATTTCAGTTTGGAAGTTCAGTTTATTGATTTCGGCCGATAATCCGGCTAAGTATCCTCCGTAGTAAACGTTTGCTTCATCGGATTTCTTTTCTCTGTGTAACTTGGATTGGCGGCGACAGATTTCACGTTGGTTGATAAAGATATTTGTTTTTTCTCCGGGAGCTAATAAGAGGCTGATGGCACCGGATCCGGTGTACATGATGGCAGGAGTAGTGGTCAATACCGGTATCTCTTCAGAAAAACTGCCGTCATCTTTTATTTTTATCTTTACTTTCTGATTCAGGTTCAAGGCCCCGGAGAGGTAAATGGTAAAGTCAGAGGATGCTCCTGGGTGATAATTGAGGAAGCAACCTTCTAACAGGGCTTTTCCTTTTTGGATGGCAGGGATGGGGAGGGACGATAACTTCTTGACGCGTACTGTTGCTTCTGCCGGCAACTTTAGTTTGGGAAGTTCGCCGTCCAGTCGGATACCCCAGATTTTGAAAGCACCTTCTGTATCGCCTTCCGAGAAATCAATGGAGGTGACCGTTTCGGGCAAGGGTGGGAAGACGAGTTTAAATTCTGCCTGTCCGGATTCCGGCATCCAGAATTCCTGGTCGGGAGCAATGCCTATGCCGTAGCGAAGAGGGTATAATTCTCCGTCATCTCCTTTCAGAAAACTACCGGATGCTATTCTTATCCAGTTTTTGGGGCGGTAGAACGCTTTGATGTGCAATACGGTGGCTGTGTCGCTCAGTGCCACTTTGTCTACTTCGATACTTGTAGAGCTCCAATCGGAAAAGGGAGGCTGTTCAATCATTTTTTCTTGGGCTTGCGTATATGCCACATTTAGTAGAAAGCAGGCAATGAGCGCTAATTGTTTCATGGTATATTCATTTATAGAGTTATATACAAAAATAAGAATTATATAGTTAGAATCTGTGTTTTGTGTATAAAAAAAGAAGAAGTGCGCCATAAAGTAATGGGCCCTTCTTCCTTTTTCAATTAATGTAGTGTAAGAGAGAGTTTTTTACTGGAGTTTGAAGTTGATGGGGAGCGTGTATTGCACGGCTACCGCTTCTCCTTTATTTTTCCCGGGTTCCCAACGTGGCATGCCTGTTACTACGCGTATTGCTTCTGCGTCCAACGAGGGTGACACGCTTTGCGCGATCCTCGGACTGGTAACACGGCCCTCCTTATCGACTATGATCTGTACGACCACGCGTCCTTGCGTTTTACTTTTCTGGGCATCGACCGGGTATTTGATGTTTTTGGCCAGATAGCGCATCAGACCTTCGGTTCCACCGGGGTATTTAGGCATTTCTTCTGCATTCTCGAGAATAGTATCCGATGCATCTGTAGCTGTGTTTTCGTCAGCGGCATACGCTACTACGACAACTTCGTCCAGTTTGCTGTTTTTTATTTCTTCCGCTTCCGGTTCGCTCAGTTTGAAGAGGATGGGAACGGTATAGCGGACACGTACTTCTTTTCCTCTTTGAGTGCCGGGAGTCCATTTAGGCATGGTCGATAATACCCGTATGGCCTCTGCATCCACTTCCGGACTGACAGATCGTACAATTGTCGGCGTACTGATCGATCCGTCTTTTTCTACAACAAAACCGGCGATAACCCGTCCTTGGATTCTTTCCTGATGTGCTTTTGCAGGATAACGCAGGTTTTGGCTTATATATTCCATCAGAGCCGTTTGCCCTCCGGGAAAAACAGGCATTTTTCAACAATGTCGAATACCTCCAAATTTTCCTCCATTTTCTTTCTGGCAGCTGCACTTAGAAGCACTATCTTCAGATTGAGACGGTCTTGGTTTTTGATATTCATAGAAGCAGAAATGTCTTTATTGTCAATGGTAATCGTGGTGATGCCCTCTATTGCAGTGAAAGAAAAATTACCATTGGCGTCTGTTTTTGTATTCGGAATATTTATTTTCTGAAAAGTCCCGTCATTCAGAATTTCTGCTCCTAATGTGGCGTTAGCCAGTCCTTTTCCAGTGTCGTCAACTACTACTCCTTTGTATTCCACTTTTTTTTCCTGGAGGGGAGTTGTTGTCGGAGTTGTCGGTTCGGAGGTTTCTGCGGCAACAGGTTGTAGCGTTTCGCCTGTTTGCCCTGTTTTCTCTTCAACAGCCTGTATCACATCTTTGGCAAAATCCTTTGTTGTCCGGGCCACTGCCTCGATGTTACTGATTATCATCAGCAGGGCAGCCAGTGGAAGAAACATCAGATATTTGGTTCTTCCTATCTCTTTCGTTCTTTTTTTATTCATCATTGTAATTCGGTTTTTGAGTGGTAAAACATTGAAACTATTATAAAGAGTTGCTGCAGCCTTATGATGAGCCAGTCCCAACAAGTGATACTGGTATGTTTTATGATCATATCCTGTTTGTAATACATGCTGGTCGGCCATGTATTCCAGATTGTTTCGTATTTCGCGTTTCATGAGCCAGGCAAAAGGATTGAACCAACAAGCGATGCACATCCATTCTCCGAATACTACGTCCGCCGAGTGTATTTGCCGGGCATGGGTAAGTTCGTGTACCAGTACTTCGGCCAATTCTTCTTCCGTATGTGATTCCGGATGAATGAAGATCCAATGGAAAAAGGAGAATGGACCGCTTGCTTTATTCAGGGCATATATACGTACACCTTGTATTTGCATTGCTTTACATCGTATCCTTAAACGGATGATACTGATTAGCTGTACTATGAAACGAATGGAGAAGAGGATTACTCCACACAGATAAATCGCCTTTAGCGACGTGAGCGTTATGTCTTGCCAATTGATACCGGCGGTTATCGTCACTTCATCAAATACAATTTCCGGAAGCAGTGTCGTGGCATAAAGGTCGGCCATTGCTACCATAGGCTCGTGTGCTTTCACCCATTCTTGCAGATTGAGCATCGGGTAGAGGAGTGAAACCCCGAAAAAGCAGAGTAGTGCCGTCCGCCGCCAATGAAAAAAGGTATCCTTGTACAAGAACAACCGGTAAAAGGCGTAGAATAGTGCAATGCCTACGTTGATTTTCAGAAAATATGCAAGTTCCGGAGTCATGATTTTACTGTTTATTCGTTATTCTTCTTTACCTTTTTCAATCATGTCGATGATCTCTTTCAAGTCGCTGGTCGAGATTTTCTGGTCTTTGGCAAAAAAGGAAACCATCTCTTTATAGGAATTCTCAAAGTAATTCCGTACTACTCCGCTCATAAAACTTCGTTTGTATTCGCTTTCCCGTATGGCGGGAGTGTATTGATAGGTATTACCTACGCGCCGGGCCGTTACATACCCTTTTCGCTCAAGGTTTTTTACTATCGATGCAATGGTAGTATAAGGAGGAGCAGGTGGTTCGAATTTGGCCACTATCTCTTTTACAAAACAGTTTTCCAGTTCCCAGATGTAAATCATCACTTCTTCTTCTTGTATAGTTAGCTTTTCCATGGAGTTTGTTTAATTACGATTATGATGCAAATCTACGAAACTTTCGTAATTAAACAATAGTCAATGGGTTAAATAATGCAAATAGGGGAGAAGTATATGTCCGGACGAAAGTTTGTTTTTGTGTAATGTTTCCTTTTTCAGTTAGATAAAGAGTTGTCTTTCTGCTTATTGGTCTCCCTGTATTCCTTTGGAGTCTGGTTGTAGCGTTTGGCAAATGCTCTATAAAAGTGAGAGCGGTTTGTGAAAGCCGTTTGATACATAACCTCTTGTATTGTTAAAGTTGTGGTGAGTAATAGTTTGGCTGCATAATTGATTTTTTGTTCTTTTATAAAATCTTTTGGAGGCAGCTGATTCAGGTTTTTGAATTTGCGATACATGTTTCGGCTGCTTGTCTGCATGGCGGCAGCCAATTCTGTGGGACCGAACGATATGTTGTCCATATTATCATTAATTATTTCTGTGGCAGTTTGCAGATACTCCTTGTCTTCTTTGGATAGTAACTGCCCATGACTGAAGTCGAACGCACTGGCAGAACTCGTATAGTATTGCTTCAGATCTTTTTGTCTTTTGATAAGTTGTTTGACTAAGACTCTTAAGTATTCGTTATTGAAAGGTGTGGAGATATAAGCATCTGCTCCTGATTCGATGGCTTTTATCTTTTCATCGGTTGTATTCTGGTCGGATAGAACGATTAATGGAATATGTACTGTGTACTTGTTGTTTTTTATTTGTTCGGTTAGGATAATTCCATTAATGTTAGGTACTGTAATGTCTATAATTATCAGATTTGGGGGTTCCTGTTTCACCATAGATAGTCCTTCCTCGCTATTTGGGGCGGTAAAAATTGTGTATTCATCGGATAGCATATTTTTTAGTGTGTCTGGAATGCCCTTATTACTGCTAATTATTAAAACTGTAATTTCGGCTTTTGGATATTCACTTTTGAAGTTTGTGCTGATAGGTTCTTTTATGGTTATATTACTTTTAAGCATAGGGTCGGAAGCCTTCTCCAAAAAGGCAGACGGTTTTTCTGTAATGGTTGGTTGCGGTAAGATAATGGCAGCTTGTGGTTGTTGATAAGGCATATCTGATAGTTTGCCAATAGACATTTTCGGTTCGTATTTTTGCTTGGCATAACGAAGTATTCCAATGATAACACTTAATACGAATAACGTATAAATAATGTATGCTGCCATTATCGGATACCATAGGGGAAGAGTCATGATATAAAAACTATGCAGTAACTTTTTATTATGAAAGAAACTGTATGCTGCTTTTGGAGTATAGTTACTGGAAGAGATGTTGATGGATAGTGCTTGATTAAGGTCTGTAAGTGTTTGAGTTCCGTTTTGAAAGATACCGGTAGTTGAACTGCTGGATAAGTTATTCCAACTGTTTACCTGTTTGGCCGGGGAGGCAAATATATCTTTTACAGAGCATAAAAGAAATAGCAATAGTAAAGTTTGGATATATTTTTTCATGAGTATTCTGTTTACTTAAAGTTTAAACCCTCATGAGAATTTACCATGACTTTTATTCTCATGAGGATTTTAACAAGGAGCTTTATAGCTTATTGGTATATTACCTTGCGCACAATATTACCTTTATCGGTTTGGATAGAGATGATATATATGCCGCGTTCCGGCAGGTCAATATTGATATTATTATTTGTGGTATTACCGTTCTGTCTTGTAGAATAAATTGTTTTTCCGGAAATATCAATGACGTCTACCTTTATATAATTTTCTACATTAGGCAGAATATTCAAAGATCCGTTTTGGAATGTTATCTGGAAATCTTTACCTTCAACAATCGGAGATATGCCGGTTATTTCTCCTCCGGTTACGTCATCGAATACATAATCCGGACGTACATCAGCTCCTGTCAAGTTAAATTTTACATTTTCGAACTTCACATTATTGGCATGTCGTACATAAAAGCCATAAGCCGGCAATGCTTTTCCAAACATGTTGGATTCCGGATAGGCATCAATCATTTCCGGAATACTTGCATTGGCATCGTTTATTGTACCGCCACCGGGTAAGGTGATCTCTACATTTTTGATTAATACATTATCGATAATTCCTCCCGGCACACCTACAATTGAACTGGCTACTTTACTGACGCAAGTGGCTTTGATATCTGAAATTACTACGTTTTTCAGTTCACTCATTTTTGCGGAACCTTCACGTTTTCCTAATCGGAGGAAAATAGCCGTATGTACATCTTTCATTTGGATATTTGATATCGTGACACCGTCTAATACTCCTCCATTTACTGATTCCAAGGCTATACCGGAGATAGTTGAAGGTCCTTGGAGAGTTATGCCGCACCAGGCAAGCTTGTCACTTTCATAGTGTTTACGGAAATTGTCTTCACTGGCTTTTTCTATTACACAATCGGTATATGTGATGTTTTTGAATCCGGTTTTTCCTGCAGTTCCTAATTTTATTGCATTGCAATTAGTCCGTATTGTACAATTTTTTACAGTAACATTTTCTACGAAAATTCCTCGGTCGCTTTTCATGCATATGCCGTCATCGTCACAGTCAATATAGCAATCTTCGATTTCTACATTTCTGGAGTCAATGTCCAATCCGTCATTATTCCAATTTGAATGGCTGTAGATTTTTACTCCTTTTATTTTTACTCCATCGCACAGCAGGAAATGAGCTGTCCAAAAAGCAGAGTTTTGTAAGGTTACATTCTCTACAACCACGTCTTTACAATTAACAAAATGAAGTACTTTAGGACGATCGCCTTTGCTATTGCCGAATTGGAAGTCGGGGGCAGTTCCACGTCCGTCAATTAACCCCGGCCCTATTACTTTTACATTTTCAATATTCTTACCGAATACCAAAGCGCTGGTTTCGATAGCACCGGCTTCGGGGAATGCATCACGGTAGTCTTGAATAGTACGGCTTCCTAATAATTGTGCACCCTCTTCCAGTTTTAATGTCATGTTGGAACGTAAAAAGATGGGACGGATCGAGTAACGGCCTTTAGGTACGATAACCGTTGCTTTTTTCATAGAACAAGCATCAATAGCCTGTTGCATTAACTCTGTGACATCATCTCGTCCATTATTTGATACCCCACAAGATTCTACTACATTCAGTTCTCCTCCTTTAGGAACCAAGTCGACAAATGGATTATCCGACTCTACTCCTAAATTATATTCGTCAACGGGCTGTTTGGATAATGAAACTGTTTTCAGTACAGGAAGTTGGTATGCTTCATTTCCCAAAGTCCATACCGACTCAAAATCCCAGCCATCATAAGTTGATTGTATTGCTAATTCTTCTGCATCTTTATCCTGTCCGTTCTTGCCATTGGCATCAGTGCTTGAGAAGGGAGCGTCATTGATGATGCATCCTGAAAAAGCGAGGTTGTTGCTTAGTGTTATTTTATCTTGTTTGGCCCAGGCAAAGATACGGCTGGGAGTTGCGTCACGCACAGTGATTGTTTTATTAATAGCAACGCAGTTGGAGATTGTTGCATTCATTTGTTCGATGGAAGCATCCGGTGCGCTGACTGTACCTAATATGCCACCGGTAGATCCACCGCCATCTACTTGAATATTGTTTAAAACATAGCATTTGTCAATGAGAGTTGTACATGCTCCGTAAGAACTTCCCATGATACCGCCAACTCCATCAGCCGTTGCAAAAACATTTCCTTTTACATAACAATTGACGATTGAGATGTTTTGGTTATTATTCCTTCCGACAATAGCACCTACTAAGTTTCCTTTTGATTCTACATTTCCTGCTACATATACCTCTTCTATCTGGGTCTGTTTATTACCTTCCACCGCAGTAGAAAGTCCGGTAAGGATACCTACATTACTGGTTCCGGTAATTCTTTTGCCGTCTGCAATGATTATTGCTAATCTTTTTATAGTGACGTTACCGCCGACAGCTCCGAAGAAGCCTACATTTTCAGAATCCATACTTATCCAGATATTCTCGATAGCATGTCCATTGCCATCAAAATTTCCAGTAAAAGGTGTGGCAGATGTTCCTATAGGTTGCCAACCGGTTTCTGGGGAATTTGTTTCAATCCATGTCGATAAGTCGATATCAGCCTCTAATTTGTAATGGGCGGCCAAATTATTTCTCATATTATTCAGTTCGTCAGCCGTGCTGATGACAAAAGGATCTTCCATTGTTCCTGTACCGGAAGAAAAATCGATAGCCCATGTATTGAACGATATACCAGTACAGAGAATGAGGGACGTCCCCCAATACCTTAGAGATTCAAACATTTTTATCTTTTTCATAATACTTAAATATATAAAATTAAACAATTATTTTTTGGGGGCTTTCAATAGTTCTTCACCCCATTTCCATGCTTCTTCCCATAATTCCGGATAGTTATAATGTTCTGTTTCCGGTGCCGGTATAAAAGTCTTGGGTGAGGAAATACTATTATATACAGCGTATGATGTTGTAGGAGGGCATACCATATCGTTATATCCGAAAGAGAAGAACACTGGCTTATTTAGTATCCGGGCAAAATTGGTAACGTCATAATATGCCATTACCTGCTCTTTCTTTCTAATAATGGGATCGTTTATATGTTTATCTTTAAAATAGTGTGGCCAACCTCCGGCTCTTCCGTGTAGATAGCCGTTCAGATCTGCTAATGCAGGAAAAAAAACGACACAGCCTGTTACCCGGTTGTCCAATGCAGCTGTTATGAGCGATAGTGCACCGCCTTGGCTACCGCCATAAACAATAAGGTCACCATTGAACTCTTGCATAGAGTATATATAGTCGATCATACGGATACAGCCGAGATATACCCGTTTATAATACACCATATCTCGATCTTCCCAGTTAAAATTCCAATATTTATCGAGAGAACCGGACCGTAGGTTGTGGTATACGGAAGCCGGCATGGTCACAGGTATTCCATGTATTCCGATATCCAATGTTATGTATCCTTTTTCCGCTTCGGCAATATGTCCTTCATAGGGACGGACACCGGCTCCCGGAAGCCGCAATAGAGCAGGGCATTTTTTCTCGGTTTTAGGTATACAAAGTATTCCGAACATACGGCTGCCACGCTGGAAAGATTGTACGCTTAATTCATATACATCTACTTTGGAGGTACATTTTTCGGGAAGTAGACGTAAACAGGGATTCATTGCTATCTCTTTGTTCCCGGCTTTTGCCTGTTCCCAGAAAAGTTGGAAATCGGCCGGCATTTCAGTTGTTGGCAAGAGAGTGTGTGGTTCATATCCGGCCGTACCTCTGCCTTCATATGTATTTCCCTTTATCGTTACAAAAGCCCGGCAGCGTAAGAAACCGGCCTTTCGTAAAGTTCCTGCATTGATAGTGGTTATTCCGTCTTTTAATAGGAGTTCTTTTTGTTTAAAAGGCTCTAACATATCTTGGGATAACTCATAGCGTATTTTTATTCCTTTCATTGGAATACCGTCCTTGGTTACAGTGACGGTAAACACAGCATCTTTTCCTAATTTATAAAGCCAGTTTTCACTGTTCGGAACCACTGAAACCTGAATCATCTGTTTCATGGGCTGTGCGATACAACCCCATGAATAGCAGATAAAAAGAAATAATATATTTAATTTTTTCATAATTTGTAATTGTTATATTATTCCTTTTTTAATGTTACCTTCGCATTGTTGAGCGTACATCCTTGTTGGGTGAAGTTCTTTACGTCGTTAAGATGGAACATCGGACGTTCGTCTTTATTTGTCGTAGTCATCTTTATATTGTTAAAAGCAATACCATTTACATGGCGTACGTAGAAACCGGAAGCCGGTAAGATCGTTCCGAACATTCTGTTTTCGGGGTATTTATCAATTGCTTCGGGGACTTTTAAATCAATATCTGTTTTTGCTACTTCAGCATCGGTAACTAAAATTACATCGCTGATAACAATGTTTTTGATATCACCACCCGGAACTCCTGTTATTGAACAGGCTATTTTTCCTTCACTACGAGCAATGATGCGGCTTATCATTACATCATTAATGCGACTCATTTGCTTGCTGAAAGTCCTTTTGCGATCACCTAAGCGGACAAATATCGGAGTTTGTACTCCTTGCATCGCTATATCCGAAATAGAAACATTCTCAATGATCCCTCCGTCTACAGATTCTAATGCAATACCTGCTACTACTGTTTTATGTTTAGTTCCAATCCATGGATAATTTTTGTACCATTGGCGAATGTGATCTTCGGATGCTCTGTCTATTGTACAGTTTGAAATTGTGACATTTTTGAATCCGCTATAAGAAGATGTCCCGAATTTGATAGCATTACAGTTTGATTTTAAAACACAATTGGTGACAGTAACATTTTCGCATGGAGTATCTGTGTCGCTTTTCAGGCATAATGCATCATCGTCACAGTCGATGTAGCAATCTGAAACCACTACGTTGCGGCTGTCAATATCAAGACCGTCGTTGTTCCAGTTTGCATGGCTGTAAACTTTTACCCCACGTACAATAACACCGTTGCACTTCTCATAGTCCTGTGTCCAATAAGCCGAATTGCGCAGAGTAACATCTTGCACCCGAACATTATTACAACCGATAAAGTAAATGATTTTGGGACGTCTGGGACCTCCTTTCGAATCGTTTCCGTGTTGGAAATTTTGATGTGCGCCTTGTCCGTTAATAGTACCTGAACCCGTAATAGCGATGTTGGCGACTCCACGTGCAAAAATTAGTGCCGGGCTTTCTTTGCCTTTCAATTCAGGAAATACTTTATGGTAAGAATCCAAATCGGTACTACCTAAAAGTTCTGCTCCAAAATGTAAGTGCAGGTTCACATTTGATTTTAAAAAGAGGGTTCTGGTTAAAAAATGCCCGGATGGAATTTCTACGGTTCCCCCTTTGCGGGCTGAGCAATCGTCTATCGCTTTTTGTATGAAAGCTGTGTTGTCAGTAATTCCATCTCCTTTTGCCCCCAGTGTGGTAATGTCAACCGTATATGCAAAAGTTGGTAGTATGTAAAAACAAACAATCAATGTTATTAAAATTCTTCTCATCATAAGCTGATTTTATTTTTATAATATAAGATTAATACTGTCAGGACGACTTTGATGTTTTTAAAATATCAATTCATTCTCTTGTAATATATTCATTAATACCGGTTCCAAAAAGTTGACCATTCGCTGAAAGCCTAAATCATTGGGATGTATTCCATCACCGGTTCCTTCATGGTCATGGCCTATTAAATCTTCCCCTCTGATGAAATAAAGTTTCTTGATGCCATCATGTTGAAGTTGTTCTATTTGTTGTTGGATTGTTTTGTCTTTTATGCGTAAATCGTTTTTTATTTTCAAATTAAAGTTTCCTATATCCATTGCAATGCTTTGCATGACAATAATAGGAGCTTTCGCGTGTTTTGCTCTGATGGTTCTGACCAGATAACCCGTGCGTTCGGCAATCTGTTTTGCAGTTGCATTGGGAACGCAATCTAATATATAGGCATCGGCTTCTATGTCAGCTAAACAGTCGGCCATACTGTTCTCCATACGGGCATTGCCGCTGAATCCCAAGTTGATGAAATTAATACCTGTGCGGCGCGATAATTTTGCTACATAGGTTGTTCCCGCACGTGAAGCTTCTGCACCATGTACAATGCTTGAACCGTAAATCAGAATCTTCTTTTTAAATGGATAATCGATTGCCGATATATTTGCACTTTCTTTTATACCGATTCTTAATGATTTGATTTCACTAAATAAAGGTAGGTACAGCAAACATTCTTTTTCTGTATTATCCATTTCTTGCACAATCACATATTCGCTTCGGGTGTTTTGCGGTGTCGGTTTACCGACACCTGCAAACTCCCATTTTCCATTTCGTTTTATATATAAGTCTAATCCGCTATGGGCAATGTCCGATAAGTTTTGTGAGGGCTTGTCCGGTTTAACTTCCCAGTTAGCTGCAATAATCGGGCTATTCGTCTTGAATCCGATAGCTAATCCACATGAGAGTGTAGAGAGATATTTAACCTTTGGAGACAAATCTTTATACAGAGCCGTATCGATTCGATGATAATATTCCGTGTTAGGCTGTGCTTTACCAACCATCAGTAATTTTTGAGCATCGACATATTTTAATGTTTGTGCTGTGAATTCACCGGAAAGTAGTAAAAGCACAATTCCTAAACAGACTTTTTTATATAAAACTTTATCCATCGGATGGTGGTTTATTTATCATTTTGTTAAATGTTAGCATATCATCATTGACCATCCTGAGGCGATGTGGCCACATGGATCGTCCAGCTTTTCTGGACAATCCCGTTTGGTGAGGTAACCGTATACTTTTTGGGAGAACTTAAGTCAGTAAAACCATTTATTACCGGAGTGAGAGAAGCTCCGGTAGATATGGTTAATACTAATCTCAAATGAGTCAGATCGGTTCCTTCGGGTACGAATGCATATACCGATGCATTTTCTGTGTCTATTTCGAAAGACTCAATGATATTAACAGGTTTATCGCTTACAGCATAAAGGGTGATACCGGTTATTGCAGCAGTCTCATAAGCATCGTTAATTTTATAGTCGATTTTAGAGCAAGCTGTCACTGCCACATACAGGGAAGTGAATAATATATATATCAACTTTTTCATAACTTTTTCTTTTTGTTTATTCATTAGCTATTTACCATCCCGGATTCTGGTGTCCTACCAATTTAGGATTACGATTGATCGCATGTTGTGGTATAGGTAACAGATAATTTTTCTGTGTGTCGAAAATCCTTTCAAAATATATAGCACGAGGGTTGTAGAGTGGAGTTGAAACAGAGGTCGGTACTTTTTCTGGCGGCTCTTGATAGGTAATTTCCATTTTATAGAAAGGACCTGTCAGGCTTTTATCCCCAATTTTCCAACGCATGATGTCAAAATATCTTTTATTTTCAAAGGCCAGTTCTACACGCCGT
>ERZ791883.2067-NODE-2067-length-14436-cov-2.968778_pt1 | contig 14436 bp, 8 predicted proteins | sample MGYA00510160_ERZ791883 | MGnify/ENA primary metagenome ERZ791883 (study PRJEB30046, sample SAMN00792072) | human gut metagenome | study: EMG produced TPA metagenomics assembly of the A metagenome-wide association study of gut microbiota in type 2... | reverse complement strand
TCTACGACAACCAGGCCGCCGATCGTTTCCGGCTTGACTCGGAGCTCCTCGAAGAGGAACGCCGCCGCGAAAAAGAGCAAATGCGCGAAGCCCTCCAGACCATCATGGATAACGTGGACGCCTACCTCTTCGTCGTCCACCCGTTCCGCCATGAGGTTCTGTTCGCCAACCGCCAAATCCGCAGCATCCGGCCCGAATGTGTGCCCGGTTCAGTCTGCTACCGTTCCTTTTTCCGTTTCGACAAGCCCTGCGTCGACTGTGCGATCCTCAAAGGGCGGGATTGCCTTATCGAAAAGGACGGCCAACAGATTTATCTCCAGCTCCGCCATAAAAAGATCCGGTGGCTCAACGATGAGATGGTCTACCTCGTCAGCGGCACCGACATCACCGAACGTATGCTCCATGCCCGCAAGCTTGAGCACATGGCCTATCACGATTCCCTGCTCGACATCCCCAATCGGCAGGCCGCGCTCAGGAACCTCCAGCACATGCTACGCGAGGGCAAGCGTTGTGCCGTCGTCCTGTTCGACATCAGCGATTTCAAGCTGTTCAACGAAACCTTCGGCCACGCCAAGGGCGACCTGCTGCTCAAGGACGTGAGCCTGTCCATCGCCCGTTTCGTGCCTGAAGGCAGCCTCTACCGTTCCGGAGGGGACGACTTCCTTGTCCTGCTTTCCGGCGCTGACGGCCCGCAGGCCGAACGCCTCGCCCAGTCCGTCAGGAACTCCTTCCTGCGCGTGCTCACCATTGAGGATCTCGAATACACCTGCAACATCGACGCCGGGATCAGCATTTCACCCCAACACGGGACCAATCCAAGCACCCTCATCACCCATGCCGAGCTCGCCCTTGCCGAAGCCCGCAAGGAAGGCCGGGGCATCTACCAGTTCAACAAGGAACTCGATCAGATCCTCTCCCGCAAGAAGCTGCTCCAGATCCTTATCCGATCCGCCCTGGCCAACGGCGACTTTGAGGTGCATTTCCAACCGGTCTTCGAGATCAGCACGGGCTTGTTCCGCAAGGCCGAGGCCCTGTTGCGTCTGCGGGACGCTACGGGCAGCTTTATTTCACCCGCCGAGTTCATCCCTGTAGCCGAAGAGACCGGCCTCATCGTGGATGTCGGGTATCTTGTGCTCGATACCGTCTGCCGCCAGCTGTTGAGCATGGCGAGCGTAGCGGGGCTTCCTTTCCAGATCGCCGTGAACATTTCCGCCATCCAGCTTCTCCAGACCAATTTCGTCAGCAGGGTCGTGGAGATCATCCAGTATCACGGCATCAACCCGCAGCAGCTTGAATTTGAAATCACCGAGAGCGTGCTCATCAATTCCTTCGAGCAGGTCAAGGGCGTCATGCAGCAGCTGCGGGACAAGGGCATCCGGTTTGCGCTCGATGACTTCGGCACGGGCTACTCCAGCCTGAGCTATCTGACCCACCTTCCCATCAGTACCCTCAAGCTCGACCGCTCGTTCATCAGGAATCTCGAAACATCCGAAAGCAACCGGCAGGTATGCAAGGCCGTCATCGACATCGCCCGCCACTTCAATATGGCGATCGTCGCCGAAGGTGTTGAAAACGCGGAACAGTCTAAAATCATTTCAGAACTTGGAGCAACAAGCATACAGGGCTTCTACTATGCCCGGCCTCTGCCCGGCGGCCAGCTTGTTCCGTGGCTTTCGGAACATGAAGATCACGATATCCCAACGCCCGAACAAGACAGGCCGAGAGAGAGAGAGAGAGAGAGAGAGAGAGAGAGAGAGAACTCTGGACACAGCCAAAGCTGAATGGCCTGCGCTCCTGCCCCTCCGGGGGAAGCGATGAGGAGAGCGGGTCTTTTCACGCAGGCGAGAAAAGATACGTGATGCCGCACGGTTTTCAGGCTGGGCAAGTTCTCCCTGTTATAGTGGATGACGCGGTATCTTCCCTGCTTTCCGATCTAGAGCCCAGGGTTCAAATGGCAGATACGGAACTGCTGGGAAACTGCGGTATTTCCATGCATGATGGAGCGGTAAGCGGTCTTGTGGAGCCGTATCGGATCAATTGCCTCGCCGCTCTTCAAGATCACCGGGAAAGGCGACGCGATGCCGCCGTTGCGCAATCCGGCCCCTCAACAACTCCCACCTTGCTCTCTGCCCGTCCGGCTCTGTGCCCGGATGAAGGAACCGCCGAAAACAGCATCATATCCGGGCTCGGGCCTGAGCGAGAACCAGCCGCTTCCTGTATCCAATCCACCGATCGACTGCCCCCCTCTCCTGAAGGGAGCGCACCACCCTGCATTCCCCGATTTCCGGGTTCTTCGGCTGTGTCTCCGGATCTGTCATCACAACAGGGATATCCTCCCGACATGCAGCTTTTCCCACCGGATTTGAACAAAAAAGTTGTATTATCTGAAGATGCTAGAGAGAGAGAGAGAGAGAGAGAGAGAGAGAGAGAGAGAGAGTTCTGGACTCCGCCAAAACTGATCGGGGCACGGGCCGCCTTCCGGGCTGAGCCACTTTCCCTTTCCCCAGACTCTCTTCAGGATATAAACCATGTCCAATAGCCCCATTTCTTCCAGCAGGATCGACAGCAAAGACGAATCCTGGCTCCTCCTGTTGTCCGATCCCTCGGCTGAAAAAGCTAAGATGCGGTCAAAGCTGGTTTTCTTTAGCTGCTGTACCTTGATGACCATGATCCCCGCCATTGCCGCGCTGGTGCTCTATCCCTTGGGGCAAGTCTTTGCGGCGCTTATCTCCCTCATCCTCGCCGGCGCCGGGCTCGCGGGGGGATTCTGCCTTTACGTCAACCGGATGCTCCGGCCCACCCACCATATTGCCACAGCCATCGAGCGGTTCCGCAGGGGAGATTCCGCCGTGCGTTGCCCGGAAAAGGCTCCGGGACTGCTCGGACTGCTCGGAGAACGCGTCAATCTCTTCCTCTCCCAAATTCAGGAAGGGCGCAAAGAACTCATGCGCGTGGCTCCCCACATCGATATAATCGCCCACAACCTCCCCGGGGGCCTGCTCTGCTGTGCCGAGGATTTCGAGCTGCGCTTCGTCAGTGACGGCATGTTGCGGCTCTTACGCTGTTCCCGCGAGGAAATCACGGGCCGCTACGGAAACAACTGGAAGAACATCGTCCACCCCGACGATTTCGCCTTCACCGTGGCCCACCTCGATGAGCAGCGCAAGATCCAGCCTGAATACCGGCTCAGTTACCGTATCCAGCGCGCGGACGGCTCATCCTGCTGGGTGATGGAAAGTTCCCGGCTGACGGTCAACGCCGACGGCGTCCCGGAATATGTTTGCATCATTATCGACGATACGGAACAAAAGATCATCGAAAACCGCCGCATCGCCGTGGAGCGGCAATACCGCCGGGCACTCCAGTCCGTGTGCGAAATGCTCATTCAGGTGGATCTCACGAACGATCTCGTGTTGTCCGAATACGTGCGCTGGGGAGCCTCTTCCCGGTTCCCCCGGGGCGAGAACTACAGCCAGTGCTGTGTGGAATTCATGCAGGAATGTGTCCATCCCGACGACAGGGGGACATTCAGCGCGGCGTTCTGCCGCAAGAACCTGCATCTCCAGAATATGGATGAGGACGCGCCCGTCACATACCTTGAATACCGCATTAAAGAACCTTCGGGCAACTATCACTGGGTCGCGGGCACGCTGGTCCCGCTCGAAGACGAAGCCACGCACACGATCACCGCGATCTCCTACGTGGTGGACATCGACGAACGCAGACGCCGCGAAGACGCCGTCATCGACAAATCCCGCCGTGACGGTTTGACCGGGCTGCTCAACCGCAACGCCATGTTCGAGCTCATTGCCTCCACACTCGAAGGCCTAGGGCACAAGGGGCGGCATTCGCTGTTCATGATTGATCTCGACAAATTCAAGGCAATCAACGACAACTTCGGGCATGTCTTCGGCGACGCGGTGCTGCGCGAGGTGGCGGACGGCATCCGCTCCGTCTTCCGTCCCACGGACGCGCTGGCGCGCATTGGCGGAGACGAGTTCCTTGTGTTCCTCGAAAATGTGGACAAGCCGGACGTCCTTGCCAGAAAAGCCGGCGAAGTGGTCAGCACTCTGCACAAGTCCTATATCGGCCCCGGCCAAAACTTCCCTCTCTCGTGCAGCGTCGGCATTTCCGTCTACCCCGACGACGGGCGCACCGTCATCGACCTCTTTAAGAGCGCCGACGCCGCCATGTATGCCTCCAAACAGCACGGCAAAGACCGCTATTCCTTTAGGGAGTGAACCCCGTTTCTTTGCGTTGTTCTTGCCTTCCGTGTGCCGGAATGCCCGAGGATACAGTTCCCGTTCGACGTATTCCTTGGAAAAGGCTTTCCCCGCCGCTTCGGGGTGTTCAAAAAGCAGCCTCCGATCCCTGTCAAAGAGCACAACCAGGGAGGCCCCCACAGGCTGTTGCGGCGTACTCATAACTCCTTCCCACCGTTGTCGTTGCTGGTATTCGTTATTCCAGCTTCCTTTTTCACCACGAGTCCCTCCGCCCGTCAATGACAAGCTGACGGCGCCGCGCTCTTTTCATCGCCAGCCCCACGGACGGCCCTTTCTCCGTCTTTCAGAGAGGGCTCATATCCTTCCATACGAATCCGGAACCCACCTCCTGAACCGGCCTCCCGGCCTTTTCCGGATACCGCTCTAACAAGGTGGTGACATGCGGCAACAGGCGTGCTACGCAGGGCGAGAACTTCAGGAGGGACAGGTCGTATGTCCGGATTCGGTGTTTTTCTGGCTATAGCGACGGCCTTTTCATGGGCCCTTGGGTGCGTCGTCCATACGACGGCCTCAAGGGTGGTGGGGATACCGGCGGTCATGCTCATCCGGCAGCCGCTGGCGAGCGTGGTGCTCGGCATCTTTTGCCTGGTTATGGGCGATCTATGGCTTCCGTCGCTGCATTTGTTTTGGCTGGCGGCGGCCTCCGGAGTGTTCGGGATCATCATAGGCGACGCCTGCCAGTACGCGGGCGCACTGACCATCGGCCTGCGTCCGGCGCAGGTGTGCCAATCGCTGTCCTCATGCTTCACCGCCCTGTTCGGCTCCATCTATCTGAACGAATATATAGGGTTGCAAGGCTGGCTCGGGATGTTCGTAGCGACGTGCGGGGTGATCCTCGTGGTCCTCTCCGAACAGCGGGACGCCCATAACCCTCCCGTATCCAGCAAACAGCGCAACAAAGGGGTCATCATTTCCCTCCTTGCCGCCGTCTTCGTCGCGCTCGGCATCGTCTTTTCCAAACAAGCCCTCCAGGAGGGCATCGGGGCGCTGCCTCTGGCTTTCTACCGCAACGCCATTTCCACTGCGGGCATCTGGGCGGTAGGCCTCGCCTTCGGAGCCATCCGCCCGGCGTTCGGGAACCTCAAGGCCAACCCCGGCATCCTCAAGCTTTTCCCGCTCGGCTGCCTCTTCGGCCCCGCCGGGGGCATCTGGCTTTCGTGCGTCGCCCTCGACTACCTTCCCGCCGCCGTCGCCGCAATGCTCATCGGCCTTCAACCCATCGCCCTGCTTATCATCACCGGCATCATGGAACGCCGCATCCCCGCCCCCAACTCCATCATCGGCTCCATCATAGCCTGCACCGGGGCGGCAATCCTGCTGCTCCGATAACACAAAAAGAAGCGCCCTCATCGGCGGATTCCGTTAAAACGGCCTCCCAAGGTGCCCCGCTCCAACAGCGCGGCACCTTTTTTCGCGCGCTGCGTCAATCCGTTCATGCTTTCCAGCGGCATTCCCGCCTTGAAACGTGTTCCCTCCCCCATACCTCATGAGAATCATTCAAATAATCATGGGAGTTCGCCCAAAACGAGCTATTCCTAAAAGAAAAGGGCTTCCTTTCCCCCATCAGTGCTTGAAGCCTTGACGTGATCCTTTTGCATTCAGGATGCCGTATGCCAAACAACGTATTCTCTACTGCATTGGCCCGTAATCCCTACCCATTCCACAGCCGTTCCTCTCGAGTGCGATCACACTGGCTCAGGGCGGGCATCGCCAAGCCACTCATCGTGGCGCTATGCCTGATCGGGGTGCCGGGGTGCTCCACATGGAGCGTGGGGCCTGATTTCGAGCGACCCGATATGCAAAACATGCCGCAAAAATGGAATGCGGGCGACCCGCAACACCCTCTCGTCGGCAATGTCTCTCTGGATACATGGTGGCAGAGTTTCAACGACCCTGCCCTGAACCAGCTTGTGACGCGGGCGCGCCTCTCCAGCCCCACCATCGAGGCGGCCCTGCTGAAAATCGTACAGTACCGCGCGCAATATGCCATTGCCATAGGCAGTTTCTTTCCGCAGACGCAGGAACTCACCGGAACATACAGCTCCGAACACCCCAGCCGCCGGTCCGCAGACGCGCCCCAACCGGGCGAGCCCTCGCAGCCCGGCACCATCCAGCAACTGAATCTGGGCTTTCAGGCGACGTGGGAAATCGACATCTGGGGCAAATACCGGCGCAACGCCGAAGCCGCCAAAGCCGCCCTGCAAGGCGCCCATGCGGGCTATGAACTCGCGCTCGTAACGCTCAGCGCCGATGTCGCCCAACAGTATTTCAGCTATCGCATGACGGAAAAACAGCTGGAAATCGCACGGCGCAACAGCTTGGCGCAGAAGGAATCCGTACGCCTGACCGAAGCCATGTTCCGCTTGGGAGCCTCAAGCGGGCGGGACTACGATCAAGCCGTCGCCATGCAGAAGAATACGGAAGCCGACATCCCGCAGCTGGAAGCACAGCTGATCACCAACCGCAATGCCCTGTGCGTGCTGCTCGGCATCCCCCCCGGCCCCATACCGGAACTGGCCCCGGGCTGGGTGCCGCAACCGCCTCAAACGGCTTCCGGTGCAGCGCTGGCGTCTTCCGTGCCCACAGCGGGGAAAACGCTTCCTCAGGGGGCAACGCCATACGCGGCGGAACGCACCGCCCAATCCTTTATTCCTCTGGACATAGCCATAGGCGTCCCGGCGGATCTCCTGCGCCGGAGGCCCGATGTACGGCAGGCGGAACAGGAGGCGGCGGCCCAGTGCGCGCGTATAGGCATCAACAAGGCGGCGCTGTTCCCTTCGTTTTCCATCAGCGGCTTTCTGGGATTCCAAGGAAGCGACGTCGGAGCCTTCACGCTGGGGGACACCTTCTCGCACAACGCCTTCACCGCAAGCGCCTCGCCGTCCCTGGTGCTGCCCTTCCTCAACTACGGGCGGCTGTACAATGCCGTACGCGCGCAGGACGCCGTTTTCCAGCAAAGCCTCGTCACATACAAACAAACGGTGCTACAGGCATTGCAGGAAGCCGAGAACGCCATGAGTTCCTTCATCCGTTCCCGCCAGCGCCTGACCCTGCTCCAGCAGGCCGCCGAAGCCGCCGGGCGCTCCACCAAGCTGGCGCTTGAGCAGTACAACGCGGGCAGCACCGATTTTACCACGGTCGTCTCGGCCCAGACCACGCAATACCAGCAAGAAAACAGCGTTGCGGCGGCAGCGGGAAACACGGCGCTGCAAGCCGTGGCCCTGTTCCGAGCCCTGGGCGGCGGCTGGCAGCCCCAGCCCCTCCCCTTGCCCAAGGCCACCATCGACGCGATGAAAAAGCGTACCGACTGGGGCGGCATGTTGCGCGATATGGAAAGCGTCCCCGTTGCCGGGCAGTCCGAGATCCCACAAGCCGAAACGCACAGAGGTTACTGATATGCACAGCTGCGACTCCCAAACATCCCTTCGCCAAAATCCCGCCCGCGTGCCCGCGTTCCTCCTGCCCGGACTGCCGGGGATCGTTGTGGCCTTCTGCCTTGTTCTGTCCGGCTGCAACGACACGCCGCATAAGGCGGAAACGGATGAACCCCTGCCCGTGGCCGCCGTCAAACCGGAGCGGCGGAACGTGCCTTTGCTGGTGGAAAGCACGGGGATGACGCAGGCCGTGCGCACTGCGGACATTGTTGCCCGGGTGGAAGGCACGCTGCAAAAAATAGCCTATGAGGACGGTGCGCTCGTGCAGGAAGGGGACACTCTGTTCGTCATTGATCCCACGATGTACAAGGCCAAACGGCAGCAGGCCGAGGCCACGCTGGCGGCGCAGAAGGCGGTGCGGAACAGGGCGGCGGTCGAATACGCCCGCAACCAGAAGCTCTACGCGGAACGGGCGGCCTCACAGGCCACGGTGGTCAGCTGGCGCGAACAGTTGAGCAATGCCGAAGCGCAGGTCGCCGCCGCGCAAGCCGCCCTGACCCAAGCGGGCATCGAATTGGGATATACGGTCATCAAGGCCCCGTTCACCGGGCGCGTGTCGCGCCATAAAGTGGACGTCGGCAATGTGATCAGCCCGCAGACCGGAACGCTTGCCTCCATCGTTTCCCAAGATCCCGTCTATGCCAGTTTTACGGCCCCGGCGGACAGCATCCTGCCGCTTCTGAACAGCTTCGACGACGCCAAATCCATCCCCTTGGAACTGGCCGTCGGCGATGGGCCTTATTCCATCAAGGGGAAGCTCGACTACATTTCCCCGCAAGTGGACGCCTCTTCCGGGACGCTCGCCCTGCGCGGCGTTTTCCCCAATACGGACGGCAAGCTGCTTCCGGGCCTTTTCGTACGGGTTCAGGTCCCCACGGAGCGTGAGGACGAAGTGATGGTGATCCCCCGGCAGGCCGTGCTGGAGAATCAGGGAAAGTCCTTTGTATACGTCATCGCACAGGACAGCCGGGCCCGCATGGTCCCCGTGGCGACCGGGCCCGCCGTGGGCAGTGACCGCATTGCCGTCATCAGCGGGATTACCCCGGAATCCTTGGTTATCTATGACGGCATGGCCCATATCCGGCAGGGCATGGCCGTCACCAACACCGCACAATGACGCCCCGCCGCACGCTATCGGCACCTCCCCCCGCAGTATGAGGAATGTCCTATGTTTACACGCCTGTTCGTCCAAAATCCCATTTTTACCAACGTCATTGCCATCATTGCGGTCATTCTGGGCATCGTGTCGCTGACGCGCCTTCCCATAGCGCTGTATCCCGACATCACCCCGCCGACGATCGCCGTTTCCGCCAGCTATCCCGGCGCGGACGCGGAAACCGTGGCCAAGACCGTCGGCGCGCCCATAGAATTGCAGGTCAACGGCGTGGAAAACATGATCTACATGTCCTCCACCAGCGCCGATGACGGCACCTATTCCCTCACCGTCACCTTCGCGCTGGGGACCGATGTCAATATCGCCATGGTATTGCTGCAAAACCTGGTCAACAACGCGCTCCCGCTGCTGCCGCAGGTCGTACAGCAGCAAGGGGTCACGGTCACCAAACATTCCCCCTCCATCCTGCAGGTCATAGCCCTCGATTCCCCCGGCGGCTCCTACGACAACCTTTTTCTGGCCAACTACGCGAACCTGCAAATCGAAAACGTCCTTTCCCGCGTGAAGGGGGTCGGGCAGGTGCAGGCTTTCGGGGCCGGGTTCTACGCCATGCGGATCTGGCTGGATCTCGACAAGCTCAACTACCTCGGCGTGAGCGTGGACGAGGTCAATCAGGCCATCAGCCAGCAAAACGTCCAGGTAGCCGCGGGCAACGTCGGCGGCAGGCCCAATTCCGACAAGCAGGCCATGCAGTTGACGGTGCTCATGCAGGGGCAGTTGGACACGCCCACGGCATTCGGCGACATCATCGTCAAGACGCTGCCCGGCAACCAGATAATCCGGCTGCGCGACGTGGGCGAAATCGAAATGGGGGCGCAGTCCTACGGGGCGCAGTCCCAGATCCGCGGGGACAACGCGGCGCTCATCGCCATCTACCAGCTGCCCGACGCCAACGCCCTTGAAACCGCCGCCAACATCCGCAGAGCCATGGAAAAACTGTCCAAGGATTTCCCGCCCGACATGCGCTGGACAATGCCGTTCGACACGTCGCACTTCGTTTCCATCGCCGTGACGCAAGTATATCTGACCTTTGTGAAGTCCATTGTGCTGGTCATGCTGGTCGTGCTGGTCTTCCTCCAGAACTTCCGGGCGGCGGTCGGCCCGGCGGTGGTCATTCCCGTGACCCTCATGGGGGCGTTCGTTTTCCTGAACATCGCCGGTTTTTCGGTGAACATGATATCGCTTTTCGCGCTCGTGCTGGCGATAGGGCTCATCGTGGACGACTCGATCATCGTTGTGGAAGCCACCATGTCCCATCTGGAGCGGGGGCTGACGCCGCAGGAAGCCGCCCTCGCGGGCATGAGGGATCTGTTCCTCTCCATCGTGGCGGTGATGTTCGTCTTTGCCAGCGTATTCCTCCCGGCGGCCACGCTCCCCGGCATCACAGGGCAGCTGTACAGCCAGTTCGCGCTGGTCATAGGCGGCGCGGCACTCCTCAGCGCCGTTTTCGCCATCTCGCTCACGCCCACGGAATGTTCCCTGCTGCTCCGCCAGCAGAAAGCCGTGCGCCCGGCCTCGTTCGACGCCCCGCAGGGCGAACGGCCCGATTTCGCGGAAGACAAGGCCGACGTGACGACAGGCAATGTCTTTTGCCGGGTCTTCAACCGCGGGTACAACGCCCTGCACGGCTTTGCCATGCGCATTGTGGGGATCACCCTGCGCTCGCCCGCCATCGCCCTGCTGACGTACGGCGTCCTCGCCGCCTTTGCCGTCTGGGGGCTGATAACCCTGCCACAGGGCTTCCTGCCCGAAGAAGATCAGGGGTATGTCCTTGTGAGCGCACAACTGCCCGACGCTGCGGCCAGCCCGCGCACTTCGGAATTGGCGGGCCGTATGGATGAGGTGTTCGCCAACACGCCCGGCGTGGAAACATGGGTCACCATCAGCGGCTTTTCCATGATGGAAGGCGCGGCCCTGCCCAACGCGGTGACGGCCTTCGTGATCTTTGAAAGCTGGGCGAAACGCGGCACCAAACTGAACCAGTACGCCATCATGGACGAACTCTACCGGGGATTCGGCCAAATCCCCGAAGGGGAATTCATGGTCATCCCGCCACCGCCCATCATGGGCATCGGCAATGCCGGGGGCTTCGACATGATGATCGAAGACCGGGCCAGCCGCGGGCCTCAGGCGCTGGAAGCGGCGGTCCGGGCCTACGAGGAAGCGGCGGCGAAAGATCCGCGCCTTGAGCATGTCATGTCCCTGTATTCCGCCTCGACGCCCAAGCTCTACCTGAACGTGAACCGCACGCAGGCCATGACGGAAGGCATTGCCCTGCCGCAGCTTTTCACGGCCATACAAACGGCGTTCGGCGGCCAATACATCAATACCTTCAGCAAATACAACCAGAATTATCAGGTGCGCGTGCAGGCCGCCGAACGCTACCGCAGCACGGCGGACAACCTTTTGTCCCTGCGCGTGCCCAACGGCAAAGGCGAGGAAGTGCCGCTGGCGGGTTTCGCTTCCGTCCAGCAGGTCAGCGGGCCGAGCATCGTGACGCGCTATAACCTCTACTCTTCCGCATCCATGCAGGGCAGCGCCGCCCCCGGCGTCAGCACGGGCGCCGGCATGAAGGCTATGGAAGAAATCGCCGGGCGGGTACTGCCCCAAGGTTTCGGCTACGAGTGGACGGGGATGAGCTTTCAGGAAGAGAAAAGCCACGGGCAGGCCGCCATTGCCGTCGGTCTGGCGATCCTGCTGGTCTACCTGATCCTCGCCGCGCTGTATGCCAACTGGATATTGCCCCTCGGCGTGCTGCTGGTCATCCCGCTGGCGCTGTTCGGTACCGTGGCCGCCATCATGCTGCGCGGCATGGACAACAATATTTATGTACAGATCGGGATGCTGCTGCTCATCGCCATGTCCAGCAAAAACGCGCTGATTCTGGTCTTGTACGCGCGCCGTTACGGGGAGCAGGGGATGACCGCCATGCAGGCGGCGCACAAGGCCGCGAGCGTCAGATTCCGGCCCATCCTCATGTCCTCGCTGGCCTATGCCGTGGGCGCCCTGCCCATGCTCTGGGCCACGGGAGCGGGCGCGATCAACCAGCAATATCTGGGGACGGCCGTTTTCGGCGGCATGGTGGCGACGGCGTTGCTCACCGTGCTGTACGCCCCGTTTTTCTATGCGGTGTTCATGGGCCTTTCCAGCAAACTGGGCGGCAAACGGACGCCCGAACCGAAGCAAGCCTGAAGCGGGGCCTCACCCAGAGGCTTCTCCCTGACCCCCTGACAAGGGCGCTTCCCCTGTGCTCCGCAAGGCGAGAGCCATGCGCTGGCAAGGGAAGCACCCTTGACCTGAGCCGCGTTTCCTTTGACCGCAAGGCCGCCAACGGAACCGCTTGAAGCATGGCGCTGAATGGGCCCTCGGGAAGTGAACTTTTTTCCTTGTAAAGCAAACAGATACCGTTCAAAAAAACCATATGGGAACCAAAGCCCCAAGCCTCCTCTCATAGGAAAAAGAAGAGGGAGCCATGCGAATACTTCTTTGTGGCCTCCCCTTCTCTCCATCACATTTCCGGAGCTTCCACGCTGACAAAGTTCCTACCATTCCGCTTTTCCTATCAGCCGGATGCCACAGCAAAGGTGAAGAAAACCAAAAGAGGGAAACCTCTCTCCAGAAAGGTTTCCCTCCATCAGGAACTCCGTACCGTTCCTTACCGGAAATTATTGCTTGGCGTCGTAGATGAACGCGATGATCGAACCGGGGTTCTTCATGTCGTTGACGGGTTTGCCGTCGTTGCCGAGAGCGTTGCCGCGCACGTCGGTAGCCACGTAAATGGTTTTCCCGTCGGGCGAAACGAGCGCCGAACGGTAGCGGTTGGGCGTATGGAAGTACTTGGTCACGTCGCCCTGCGCGGTCTTGCCGTCGGCATTGAGGGGTACACGATACAGGGCGCCGTTCTTGAGGCTGGTCACGAGAAGGGAGTTGCCCCAGCCGGGGATCGGGCCGTTCGCCGGGTAGTAGGCGACGCTCGACGGCGCGATGGTCGGCCAGCACAGGTAGGCCATGTCGCCACAACGCCCGTCGCGGAAGTTGTACGAATTCGGCACGGTATAGAACGTCTTGATGGGTTCGCGGAAATCCTCGGCCTTCCACTCGGTTTCCTTCTGCTGCGGAACGCTGGCGGGAATATCGGTCGGGAAGTAGCTCTTCGCCAGCTTTTCGCAATCAGGGGCCGCCGACCAGTTGCCGTATACGTAGCCCTGATCATCCCGGAACCCGGCGACGTGCGGCCAGCCGTAGTTGCCGCCCGCCACGAGGAGATTGATCTCATCGTCGGACGAAGGGCCGTGCTCGGCCTCAAAGAGCAGATCACCCACAAACACAAGCCCCTGCGGGTTACGATGGCCGTAGGTGTACACGTGGCTCCTGACGCCGTTGATGACCGGGTTGTCGTCCGGGATGCCGCCGTCGGGATTGAGGCGCAGTACCTTGCCCGCATAGGCGGAATGATCGCCCGCGTCGAGTTCGGCCTTGGTGGGAATACGCTGGGCGTCGATGGGCTTGCAGACGTTCGCGCCCTGATTGTGCCCCTGCTCCCCGATGGAGTAGTAGAGCTTGCCGTCGGGCCCGAAACGCAGGCGGCCGCCGTTGTGGTCATCCCCTGCGGGCATGTTGCTCAGGATTACTTTGGGATCGGCAATCTTCCGGGTCTGCGGATCATAGTGGAACCGGACGATGCGGGCGTGTTCCCTGCCGCCGTCCATATATGTATGCGCGATATAGACGTTGTTCTTGCTGCCGTTTTTGCCGAGATCGGGATCAAGGGCGATGCCGAGCACGCCTTCATGCTGCGGCCCGACCTTCACGTCCGGAATGCTGCCGACGAGCTTTTTCTCGCCCGTTTTGGGATCCACGCTGATAATGCGGCTCCCCTCGCGCTCGGAAACCCAAATATGATTATCCGGCCCCCAAACCATATCCCACGGGGCGGCAAGGCCTTCGGCGATAACGACCCCTTCAAACGGTTCCGCCGTTGGCACCGCCTTTGCCTTTTGCGGCGCTACGCCCCAAGAAGCCGGAGCGCTCAAAAGCAACAGCGTCATCGCGCCTGCCATGACTCGCGAATGGTGCATCCTGTACCTCCTGATGTTTCTCTGTGTATCGGAACGCGAGGCCCGCCTCCGCGCGGCTTCCGGTATTGTCAAAAACGGGAAGCCCTGCGGGTTCCCGTTCGGCAAAGGAGGGGGAAAAACGCCTCCCCGAAACGGGTTCCTTTCAGGCTGGCGCTGCCTTTCAAGGCTGGAGCGCCCCCATCCCGCAGGATCGCGTGAGGAGGGCTTTGGGCGAGGCGCGGGCAGCTGCTGGAACGGACGCCCGCACCTTTCAACGGCGGAACAGCCGCAGAATTTTACCCATGACGGATGAACGTCCCCTCTTCCAGTTCCATAAACGCGTTGCGCAGCTCCTCATCGGTATTCATGACGATGGGGCCTCCCCATGCCACGGGCTCGCGGAGGGGCTTGCCGGAAACGATGACCATACGGGCGCCTTCGGGACCGGCATGGAGGTGGATCTTGTCCCCTTCCGAGAAGAGGACGGC
>ERZ791883.2064-NODE-2064-length-14454-cov-3.582402_pt1 | contig 14454 bp, 12 predicted proteins | sample MGYA00510160_ERZ791883 | MGnify/ENA primary metagenome ERZ791883 (study PRJEB30046, sample SAMN00792072) | human gut metagenome | study: EMG produced TPA metagenomics assembly of the A metagenome-wide association study of gut microbiota in type 2... | reverse complement strand
TTCCCGACTTCCCCAAAGTCACCGCACAAGCCCCCACGCTGGACGCCGCCCTGCTCGAGGTCAAGCAGCAAATCCAAAAAGTCCTGCGCCAGTACAAGAACCCGCCCATTCCTACCAAACAGGAACAGATCGTCGTACGAAACAACAGCGTGCTGGTACTCGTCAAAGCGAGCTGACTACACTGACCGTTCCTATATTTACCTGCCAACTCCGCAAAATTTATCCACAAAAAGCGCCCGGGCGGTTGAAAAGTTCAATCGTCCGGGCGCAGTTATTTTTCCGTTTTGGGGTCAAAGTGACCAAAAAGTTACCACTTTTGCCATAATGTAGACAAAAGCTCGTTGAAACTTGTCGTTTCAACGAGCTTTTGTTGGTTGCTGAGACAGGACTTGAACCTGCGACCTCCGGGTTATGAGAAATCTAAAATTTGTGCGTTACAGTGCTGTTTTGTTGGGTTTGGTGGTATTGCGTACCAAGGCTCAGAACGGTTTTTGTCCCATGTGTACAAAAGGGTGCTGCATGGTGCTGACCCGTTCCAAACCTTTTTGGGGGCAAATCGGTGAGACGAATTCTCACACGCACCGCTCAAATAAATGCGCAGCTTTGGTCTAATTGAGAAATTGGGATACTGACCTCACGAGGTTTCCACACAGGAAAAGCCCCACGAACTAATAATGAAGTTTTACTCTCCAGCAAGAAGTTGTACGAAAACCAACTCCACGCCATCTCCTCACACCGCCCCTGTCACCGCGAGAAACGCCCCTGTTTGGGCACGTTTGCGCCGCATCGGCGCGGTAGCCGTCCAGCCAAATACCGCCCTAAAATCCCCACCTTCCGAGGATTTTTTAGTTTACCGCAAAGGCATTTACCTGAATGGGATTTCCCTGTACAGGTAAATCCAACACAAATAAATAACTAAATAAATTAAATACTAAGATACTATCGTATCCTATCCGTAAAACTACAAAAAACGGATTTTTTCCACTGGAATCTTGCCGTAATTCGTACAACTTAACACCAGAGAGTACAACTTACGATTGCACTTTGATTTTTGCCTATGTTATAATTAGATCAACAGGTCTTTCCCACCTTGATGGCGTCGTCAATCGCGCGGGCGGCTTCCTTGCCGGCACCCATCGCCAGAATGACCGTGGCGGCACCGGTAACGGCATCGCCGCCGGCGTAGACCATCGGGCGGCTCGTCAGGCCGTCGGGGCCGTTCGTGATCAGGCAGCCGTGCTTGTCGGCGTCCAGACCCGGCGTGGTGGAGCGGATCAGCGGGTTGGGGCTGGTGCCCAATGCCATGATCATCGTATCAACGTTCAGAACGAACTCGCTGCCCTCCTTGACGATGGGGCGGCGGCGTCCGGACGCATCCGGCTCGCCCAGCTCCATCTCAACGCAGGTCATACCCTTGACCCAACCGTTCTCGTCGCCCAGCACTTCCGTCGGGTTCGTCAGCGTCTTAAAGACGATGCCCTCCTCCTCGGCGTGCTCGACCTCCTCCTTACGGGCAGGCAGCTCGGCCATGCCGCGGCGGTAGACGATGTAGACATTCTCGGCACCCAGACGCTTGGCGCAGCGGGCAGCGTCCATGGCGACATTGCCGCCGCCGACAACGGCAACGGACTTGCTCTTCATGATGGGCGTGCGGGAATCCTCCTTGTACGCCTTCATCAAATTGACGCGGGTCAGGTACTCGTTGGCGGAGTAGACGCCGTTCAGGCTCTCGCCGGGGATGCCCATAAAGCGGGGCAGACCGGCACCGGACGCGACATAGACGGCCTCAAAGCCGTAGTCGTTCATCAGCTCGTCAATGGTCAGCACCTTGCCGATGACCATGTTCGTCTCGATGTCCACACCCAGCTCCTTCAGGCCCTCGACCTCGTGCTGGACGATGTCCTTGGGCAGACGGAACTCGGGGATGCCGTACATCAACACGCCGCCCGCAACGTGCAGGGCTTCGTAGACGGTGACCTTGTAGCCCAGCTTGGCCAGGTCGCCCGCGACGGTCAGGCCGGACGGACCGGCACCGATAACAGCGACCTTGTGGCCATTGGGCGCGGGGGCGGTGGGCTTGGTATGTACGTTGTTGCGGTACCAGTCGGCGACGAAACGCTCCAAGCGGCCAATGCCGACGGCCTCGCCCTTGATGCCGCGGACGCACTTGCCTTCGCACTGGTGCTCCTGCGGGCAGACACGGCCGCAGACGGCGGGCAGCGCGCTGGACTGCGCAATCACATGGTAAGCAGCCTCAAAGTCGCCCTCGGCGACGTGCTTGATGAAGCCTGGAATATCAATTTCAACGGGGCAGCCGCTGCGGCAGGGGTGGTTCTTGCACTGCAGGCAGCGCTTGGCCTCGTTCACGGCCATCTCCTCGGTGTAGCCAAGGGCGACCTCTTTAAAGTTTTTGTTGCGGACGTTCGGCTCTTGGCTGGGCATGGGGCACTTTTTCGGGTCCATGTTCGGCATAATTACTGCACCTCCTGCTTCAGCAAATTGCACTCGGCCTCGCGGGCGTGTGCCTCAAAGGGCTTGTACATCGTGCCGCGGTGCATAGCCTCGTCAAAATCGACCTCAAAGCCGTCAAAGTCGGGACCGTCCACGCAGGCAAACTTGGTCTGCCCGCCCACTGTCAGGCGGCAGCCGCCGCACATACCGGTGCCGTCGACCATAATGGGGTTCATCGAGACGACAGTCTTGACATTGTGGGGCTTCGTCGTCTTGACGACGAATTTCATCATGATGAGCGGTCCAATCGTGATGACCTCATCAAAGTTCGCACCGTCCACAATGCGCTGCTCCAGCGGGGCGGTGACAACGCCCTTCTCGCCGTAGGAGCCGTCATCGGTCATGATGATGAACTCATCGCAGCAGGCGCGGAACTCGTCCTCCAGAATGACCAGATCCTTGTTGCGGAAACCGACAATACCGGTGACCTTGGTGCCCTGCTCGTGCAGTGCCTGGGCAATGGGCAGCGCAATGGCGCAGCCCACGCCGCCGCCGACAACGCAGACGTTTTTCAGGCCTTCGATCTCGGTTGCCTTGCCCAGCGGGCCGACAAAGTCGTGGACAGCCTCGCCCTCTTTCAGAGAGTTCAGCTGCATAGTACCTGCGCCGACAACCTGGAAAATGATAGAAACGGTGCCGGCTTCACGGTCAAACCCGGCTATGGTCAGGGGGATGCGCTCGGAGTCCTCCTTTGCGCGGACAATGATAAACTGGCCGGCCTTTGCCTTCTTGGCAATGAGCGGCGCATGGATGCAAAGTTCGGTTACGGTGGGGTTCAGCTCCCGCCGTTTGATGATAGTAAACAAAGTTCCCACTCCCTTTACAAAAGCGCAGCTCTTCACGAAGCTGCGCTTGCTTTAGTATATGTTGCCGGTTTCTCGGTAGCTGCGCCAGACGTTTTCAAAAAAGTCGTCATCCTCGGGGATGGGGCGCGGGGCGCGCCAGGCGGTGCGGCAGGTACCATCCTCGAACCACAGCTCCTGAATCAGCGGGGCTTCGGTTTCGTCCAAGGCAAAGGTGAAGGTATCCGGCAGCTGGGCAAACGGCTTGACCCCGCCCGTCAGGTCGGTGTACAGGGCGCTGCCGCGGCTTTTACCGCCGTGGGCGGTATAGTCCGCCATGGCGGTCAGGTAGGCGCGCTGGCTCAGCAGCATATCGCGCAGGCGGTAGACCATGGCAAGCTCGGTGCGGCTGCCCGCCTTGACCGTTTGGGCAAAGTCGGCAAGCTGCGCTTCCACCTGCTTGCCGTAGGTGCGTATCTGCGCGGGGTCGCGTATGGCAGCGCCGCAGCGGCTCATGCCCTCGGCGGCCTGCTTCCACAGCGCGCGGACGTTGCCGGTCTCGGCCTTGCAGCCGTCGGCCAGTGCGCCCATCTCGGCCAGCGCCTCGGCGGCGGCCAGACCGAAATTGTCCGGCGCATCGCCCTGACAGCGGGCGGCGATGTACTGCGCCGCGCGGGTGCTGCCCACCTGCCCGGCGTTCAGCGCCGTGCCGCCCGGGCGGTAGACGCCGTGGCTGGCAGCGACCTCGCCCACAGCAAACAGCCCCTTGACGTGGGTCTGCCACCAGCAGTCGATGCCAATACCGCCGTTGTTATGCTGGGCGCAGAGGGCGATCTCCAACGGCTGGGTGTACAAATCCACACCCTTATCACGGTAAAAATCGATGGCCGGCTGGTTCATCTGCGCCAGCCGCTCAATCGGCGTGCCGAAGCAGGCACCGGCCCGCTCCAGATACTCCCGCGCTTCGGGCAGCAGCGCATCGTAGGAAAACGCGCTGTCCACCGGATTTTTGCGGTAATCAAGATAGACTTTGCGTCCCTTGCAGGTTTCCAGATACACCAGAATGTCGATGATGGAGCTGCCGTCGGCAACCTTGCGCACATCAAAGGGCCACTGGTAGCCCTTCAAAAACAGCTTGCTGAGCATATCGTGCGCGTCGGTGAAAAAGTTCATCAAAAACTCGCGCTCGTCGCTTCCGTCCGCCGCCGTGGAGAATACCCGCGGCAGCACCTGCATATAGGTGCCGGAAACATTCCAGCGCGGCGCAACGGAGGCAAGCCCGTACTGCCATTCGGTCAGGTTTTTGCCCTTTGCGCCTGCTTCCAGCGCAAGGCCGGTGGCCCCATACTGGCTGAACGGGTAAACGCTGTCGGCGTACATACCGGCGGGGCCGCCGGTGGCCCAGATAATGTTTTTGCATCGAATCAGCGTAAAGCGGTCGTCGGCGTCTTGCGCGGTCACGTTCAGGCAAAGCAGGCCGCAAACCGTACCGCCGTCTGTCAGAATTTTGATGACTTGTGTCTTGTCCAGCATCGGCACGCCCTTGGCCTGCACGGCAGCTTCCAGACATTCGGTCATCTGCTTGCTGGTGTAGGGTCCCACGCTGGTGGCGCGGCGGCGCGGGTCGTGGTCGGTCTTGTAGCCGATGTACTCGCCGTAGCGGTTGCGGGGGAACGGCACGCCCAGCTCGACCAGCTTTAAAAAGCACTGGCTCGAAAGCGCCGCCTCGCACAGGGCAAGGTCACCGTCCACGCAGCGCCCGGCGTACAGGGTCTGCGCCATCTCGCGCACACTGTCAGGGTCACCGCCGGAAAGCGTCAGCTTGTAGTAGGTCTGTTTGTCGCTGCCGGTGTTGCGGCTGGTGCCGCCCGCGCGGTTTTCGGTGACCAGCACAATATCCCGCTGACCAAACTGCCACAGGCGGTCGGCGGCGTTAAAGCCCGCTGCGCCGCTGCCGACCACGGCGGTATTGCAGCGGTACACCTTTGCCGTGTACGCCCCGGCTTTAAAAATTTCGTGTTCCATCGCAAATTTCCTTACAGGCGTTGGATGTGGAATCCGCCGTCCACATCAAGGTAGTTTCCCGTGGTGTAGCGCAGGCGGGGGCTGCACAGCAGGCTGACCACACCGGCTACATCCTCCGGCGTACCCCAGCGGGCGATGGGGAAGGTGCCCTTTTCAATCAAGGCATCATACTTGCCCTGCACCTTGCTGGTCATATCGGTGGCGATAACGCCGGGGCGCACCTCGTTGACAAGGATACCCTCCGACGCAAGGCGGTCGGCGTAGAGCGTCGTCAGCATCGAGATACCCGCCTTGGACACGCAGTATTCGCCGCGGTTGGTGGAGGACACCACCGAGCTGCAGCTCGACACATTGACGATGACGCCCTTGCGGCCATCGACAGGTTCCTGCGAAATCATCTGCTTGGCCACCAGCTGCGTCAGGAACATATTGCCCTTGGTGTTGATGCCGACAACATAGTCAAAGCTTTCCTCGCTCATATCCAGCAAATCGGCGCGGACTCTGGGAGCAACGCCTGCATTATTAACCAGCACATCCACGCGGCCAAAGGCGGCCAGTGCGCCGTCCAGAATCTTCTTGCGGTCGTCGGCGCTGCCGATGTTGGCCTGCACGTAGGCGCAGTCGATGCTCTGTGTTTTCAGCTCGTCCAGCGCTGCCTGGTTTTTCTCCTGTGCGCCGGTGGCGACCATGACGATATTGTATCCATCCAGCCCCAGCTGCTTGGCAATGGCAAAGCCAATGCCGCGGCTGGACCCGGTGACGATGGCAGTTTTTTTCATAAGTACACCCTCTCCATCAGCCGCGGAAGTTCGCGGGCTGCGTTTTCTTGATCTCCAAAAATTCCTTGTAGAACGGCATAAACGTCTTACTGTCGCGGATGACACAGCCCGTGGGCTTGTGAGCACGGATCAAATCGCCGCACTTGCCGCAGGTCAGGCAGACCCGCTTAGGGTCGATGCGGCCATTTTTGACGATCTCGTTGGCAAAATCCGGGTCAGCAAAGGCCATGCGGCCGAACAGCATACCATCGCACAGTCCCTGCTCGACCGCGCCTGCGCTGAACAGATCCGCATAGGCTCGCAGGTAAGTAGGTGCAGATGCCCAAACCGTCATTTCCGGCACGGCTTTTTTCACTGCGCCAATGCCGTGGATCATGCGGGACAGGCCGACAAACGGATGTTCGTCCGGTTCATACTTGCCAAAATCGAAGGGGCGGGTCACATGGGTGGTGGCGTAGGGGTTGCCCATCGTCAGGTTGACCATATTCAGACCCAGTTCGTTGTGCAAATCGCGCACCAGGCGGATGGGTTCAGTCAAATCGGGCATCATGCCGCTCTCCGGACTGACACCGAAGCCCCACGGGTAGGCGTAGCCGTCGTAGATGCCGACGCGCGCCGTGACCATAAAGCTGTCGTCCTCGTACACCTTGGCGGCGCGGATGCCGTTTTTCAGCAGGCGGAAGCGGTTTTCAAAGCTGCCGCCGTACTCGCCGGGGCGGTTGTAGGCGGATGCCAGCTCTGCCAGCAGGTAGCCGTGGCAGCTCTTGATGTCCACCGCGTCGAAACCGGCCTCCTTGGCAAGCTTCGTCGCCTCGCCGAACTTTTCTTCCAGCCCTTTCAGGTAGTCGTCCGTCACGATGCAGGAATCATCGGCGGCGCGGTACTGCTCCAGAATCGGGTGGCGGTAGGCGATCATCGGGGCAGGCTTGTTGCCGGGGTTAGAGTAGCGGCCGCTGTGGTTGGCCTGCATGATCAAATACGGCGCATAGCCGTTGGCCTTGAGGCCCGCCTCCTTGACGGCGGTGGTCATCTTCTTGAACTCGTCCAGCGTGTCGCGGGTCAGCAACAGCTGCGTCTTGGAGGATCGTCCCTCCTCCACAATGGAGATTGCCTCGAACCAAATGACCGAGCTGCCGCCGATAGCCTCGTTGACATAGCGGCGGGTCGTGTACTCGGTAGGTGCGCCTTCGGGCGTCGAGTCCGCGCCCTCCATGGGCGCGATGCCCAGACGGTTCGGGAAGGTGATGTTGCGCACCTGCAGCGGGTAGGCAAGGCAGTGGGTGTCAACGGCAAAGGGCAGGCGAACGCCCAGCTCGGCGGCGCGCTGCTCGACTTCTTCTAACGATTTATAGTGGAATTTTTCGTGTGGCATAATTTTTCTCCTTGCAGTAAGTCCGTTACGGCTTCAGGATCACCTTGATGCTGCCGCTCTTGCTGTCCAGTGCGGTATCCAGCGCCTGCTGCAATTGCTCCAACGGGAAGGTGTGGGTGATAAATTTTTCCAGCGGGATATCGCGGGCGGCGGCAATTGCAATGGGGAAATCCCAGCAATAGCCCTGCGCGCCCTGCACATGAATTTCGTGGGTGACAAAGCGGCTGGCGGGGATCTGGATCTGCGGCTTTTCATAAATGCCGATGATGGTCGCCGTGCCGTTGCGCTTCAGCGTCATAATGGCCTGCAAAAAGCAGCTTTCGCGCCCCACGCACTCAAAGCTCTTGTCCACGCCCTTGCCGTGGGTCAGGCGGGCGACCGCCTGCTCTAAATCTTCCTTGCCGCTGTTCACGGTAACGGTGGCACCGACCTGCTTTGCCATTTCCAGCCGCTGGTCAGAGAAATCGGCGATGATGACCTCGGCGGCACCGCTGCGGCGGCACATGGCGGCCACCATCATACCGATGGCACCGGCACCGATGATCAGCACCGTTTCGCCCAGACGGATGTCGGCGCGGCGCACGGCGTGGGTGGCAACCGACAGCGGCTCGATCAGTGCGCCGGTTTCGTAGCTCAGGGAGTCGGGCAGCTCGTAGACATACGGTTCCTTGACCACGACATAGTCCGCCATGGCACCGTCGCCGTTGCGGTAGGTAAAGCTGATATGCTCGCAGTAGCCGTACTGCCCGTGGCGGCAGGCGTCGCACTTGCCGCAGACGATGCAGGGCTCCACGGTCACGCGCTCGCCGAGGCGCGCCTTGGTGACCTCGCTGCCGATGGCAACCACATCGCCGGAAAACTCATGCCCGATGGTCACGGGCAGCGGGGCAGACGGGTGCAGCCCGCGCGCAATGTGCAGATCGCTGCCGCAGATGGCGCTGGCACGCACCTTGACAAGCACCTCGTCCGGTGCCAGCGGGCGGACGGGTTTATGCAAAAAGTGTACTTTAAAAGGCTCGTATACTTCGCCGATACGGTTCATAATTTCTTCCATGGCAAAAAGCCTCCTTTAAAAATAACGTTGCAGAAAATGCAGCCCGCGCAGGGCAACCTCATCGGGGGTGCCGTGTACGTTGACCCAGCTGGCGTCCAGCCCGCCCGGGGCAAAGGTTTCCATCGTGATATGCCCGGCGTAGCCGTACTGCTTCAGCAGCTGCATCACGGCATCCCACGGCACAATGCCGTCGCCCGGTGCGCCGCGGTTGTTGGCGCAGGCGTGGAAGTGGGTCACCCTGCCGCTTTTCAGCGCCGTTTCCAGCGAAGCAAGCAGGTCCGCCTCCTCCAGGCAGGCGTGGTAGGTGTCGTAGTGGATGCCCACATTGCCGCAGCCGATATCCGCCAGCAGGGGCAGCAACTGCTCCACTGTGTTGATGACACTGGTGCGGTAGCGGTTCAGCGGCTCCAAGGCAAGGCGGATGCCGCACTCCTTGGCGCGGCGCGCCAGCTCCTGCAGACCGGTGACAGCCAGCTCCCATTCGCGGGCAGCCTCCGCCGGGGGCAGGGTGTGGCGCTTGCCGCCCCCTGCATACAGGGGACCCGCCAGCACCACGGCACCCAGTGCGGCACCCGTTTGCAGGCAGTCGGTCAGGTATTGCATGGTGGCGGCGCGCACATCGGCGTCAAAGCTCGAAAGATCGCGCCCTGCCCCCATGGCGGCGCACAGCGAAACCTCCAGCCCGCTGCCGCGCACCTCATCGCGCAGGGTCGGGCTTATGGTGGGCTGCGTCATCGGCAGCTCCAGCGCGGTAAAGCCCATTTCGGCTGCCTTGGTCGGCAGACCGCAGCAGGCGTCGGACAGCCCCGGTGCCCAGTTCCAAAGATTGATACCCAGTTTGTTCATAGCGTTTTCTTTATTTGGTGGAGCGCCGCACAATCAGATCACTGTTCATAATCATACGCTGCGGCTTGGGCAGCTCCCCGTATTTGTCCTTGTATTCGATCTGGCGGATCAGGCTTTTGGCTGCCTCCATACCCATATCGTACAGATGCTGCGTCATTGTGGAAAGCGGCGGCTCGACCATGGCGGACATACTGACGTTGTCCACGCCGATAACCGCCACATCCTCGGGGATGCGCAGCCCCATATCGTGCAGCGCGTGCATAACCACAAACGCCTTGGGGTCACTGGTGCAGAAGATGGCGTCGGGCAGCTGCCCTTGCTCTGCCAGCTCACGGATTTGATAATAAAAACCATTGCTGCCGCCGCTTTCGCGCAGGAGGTACTCCTCCCGTTCGGGCAGACCGCTGTCCGAAAGCGCCTTGCGGTAGCCGCGCAGACGCTCACGGTAGAGCAGCAGCTCCTCGCGCCCGCAGACGATGGCAATGCGCTTATGCCCGATGCGCGCCAGATAGCGCGTGGCATCGTAGCCGATCTGGAAGTTGTCGGAGGTGACGGTATCCACCTTGCCGATGTCGCTTTCCTCAAAACGGTTGACCAGCACAAGGGGGTAGCCCTCATCGCGCAGGCTGCGGATGTGCGGGGCGTCGCTGCTCAGCGAGCAGACGATAAACCCGTCGATCCAGCGCTGCTTCATGGTTTCCAGATAGGATTTTTCAATGGCGGCGTCCTCATCGGTGTTGCACAGAAAAACAGTCATTCCGTTTTTGCGCGCCTCATCCTCCACGCCGCGGGTCAGCTTGGGGAACATCAGGTTCTCGATGGAGGGAATCATCAGGCAAATTGTATTGCTGCGCCCCATCTTCAGGCTTTGTGCCAGCGCGTTGGGCTGGTAGTTGGTCTTGCGGATGGCTTCGGTCACGATTTTTCGCGTTTCCTCGTTGACATAGCTTTTGCCGTTCAGCACGCGGGAAACCGTGCTTACCGACACACCTGCTACAGCGGCGACCTGCTTGAGATTCATAGGGAACTCCTCCTGCTTTGTATTGATATACCATCGGAAGCAGGAAGGCTCCTGCTGCGATGCTTAGTCCTTATCCCAGTAGACGGTAGCGCCGCGGTGTGCAGAGGTACACTGTTTGCGGAAAAGCTGCAGCCACCCGGTGGCGGGCTTGACAATAGGCTTCCAGCTTTCCTTGCGGCGGGCGAACTCCTCCTCGCTCACATCTACATTTAATGTACGGGCTTCAATATCAATATACACCATATCCCCATCCTGAATCAATGCCAAATTGCCGCCTTCGTAGGCTTCGGGGGAAACATGACCAATCGCAAGACCGCCGGTGGCACCGCTGAAGCGTCCGTCAGACACCAAGGCAATCTGACTGCCCAGCCCCTTGCCCAGCACAGCCGCCATAAAGGTTTCCATATGGGGCATACCGGGCGCGCCCTTGGGACCCTCGTAGCGGATGATGACCACATCGCCTGCCACGATTTCGTCCTTCAAAATGGCGTGCCATGCGTCGTCCTGCGAGTCGTAGCACTTGGCAGGACCGCTGAACTTCCATGCGGCGGGGTCCACGGCGCTGAACTTGACAATGGCGCTGTCGGTGCCGATGTTGCCGTGCAGAACTGCCAGACCGCCGTGGTCATAAATGGGGTCAGCCACCGTGTGAATCACATCATGGTTCTTGTTCTCTGCATGAGCAGCCTTATCACCGATGGTGCCGAACATACCCTTGGCCTCGGTATCAATCTTACCAGCAGCAGCCAGCTCCTTGACCACGGCACCGATACCGCCGGCGGCGTCAAAGTCCTCCATGGTGTAGGTGGGGTGGTTGGGGTAGATGGTGCTGAGCAGCGGCACCTCGCGGCTGATGGCGTCAAAGGTTTCGGGGGTGATGTCAAAGTCTGCCTGCCGTGCCAGCGCGGGGATGTGCAGCAGGCTGTTGGTGCTGCCGCCGGTCGCCATCATATAGCGCACAACGTTTTCAAAGCTGGACTGGCTCAGGATGTCGCTGGGGCGAATCTCATGCTCCCAGGCGTACATAACCTGCCGGGCAGCCTGCCGCGCCAGCTCGTGCCATTTTTCGGACTGGCTGCGGGTGCTGGCGTTGTCGTGCGGGGCAAAGCCCAGAATTTCCGCCATGGCGCACATCGTCTGGGCGGTACCCATAAAGGGGCAGGCGCCGGGGGTGGGGCAGGCGTGGCGCACAACGTCCTTGTACTCCTCGCGGGTGATGGAGCCCTCCACATAGGCGGCGTAGGCCTGCTTGGTGTGGGTCAGGGTAATCATACGCCCGTCCGAGCGATGCCCTGCCGCCATATAGCCGCCGGTGAACATCACGGTGGGGATATCCACGCGCACAGCGCCCATCAGCATACCGGGTACGACCTTGTCGCAGGTCGCCATAATGACCATACCCTCCAGCATATTCAGGTTGGCGACCATCTCCACCTCGCTGGAAACCAGATCGCGGGCGGGCAGGGTGTAGCGGTCGCCGGGGGTGTTGCTGCAGATGCCGTCGCAGATGCCGCTGATGGGCAATTCCAGCGCCAGACCGCCCAGCTTGTAGATCTCCTCCTTCATCTCGGCAATCAGTGCCTTGTCAAAGGGGTAGTGACCGGGGTTCATTTCGTTCCAGGTGTTGACCAGACCGATGATGGGGCGCTTGGCGTCCTCCTCAGAAATGCCCATGGCGTACAGCAGGGTATTGCGGTGGTCGAGGGATTCCTCATTCCATTCACGAATCATATACTTGCTCACTTTCTGCGGTGTGTGCCGCGTGAAGGGTTATTTCTGCATCAGATGGATGGCAAAGCCGCCGATCTGCTGCTTGGCGTAGATGACCAGTATCCGTCCGTCGGGAAACCGCTTGACGGAGTCCTCGTCAAAGGCAAAGCCTTTTTCCTCCAGATAGCGGCGGGCCGCGGGAAGATCGCCGGTGGCAAGGGCGATGTGTCCATGCTCGCCGCGCCCGGGGGCTTTCATCCACTCGATTTGGGTACCGGTAAACCGTGCATCCGCACTTTCCTTGGCCGGGTTCACAGCCAGCTGAAACAAAACCGCAAATTGCTCGGCGCAGCGCTCTGCCTGCGCGGCATCGGCGCAGTTGACGCCGATGTGGGCAATCTCAAAATCCGGTGTGTATGCCATACCTCAGCCTCCCAGATACGCCTTGCGCACGGCATCGGACTTCAGCAGCTCCTCGCCGGAGCCGGACAGGTTGATCTTGCCGTTTTCCAGCACATAGGCGTAGTCGCAGATGCCCAGCGCCTTGCGGGCGTTCTGCTCGACCAGCAGCACCGTAATGCCGGAATCGCGAATTTCGCGGATCAAATCGTAAATCTGGTTCACGATGATGGGCGCAAGACCCATCGAAGGTTCGTCCAGCAGCAAAATCTTGGGGCGGGACATCAGCCCTCGCGCAACCGCCAGCATCTGCTGCTCGCCTCCGGACAGGGTGCCGGCAAACTGATCCTTGCGCTTTTCCAGAATAGGGAAGCGCTTGTACTGCTCCTGCAGGTCCTTTTCCAGGTCAGCCCCTTTAAAAAGGTAGCCGCCGACCAGCAGGTTGTCGCGGATGCTCAAGCCCGAAAAGCACTTGCGTCCCTCGGGAACGTGTACCACGCCCGCGCCCACAATCTTGCTGGGCTTGCGGGGCAGGGGCGCGCCCTCAAACTCCACGGTGCCGGTCCTGGGCTTTACCAAGCCGGAAATCGTGCGCAGCAGCGTGGTTTTGCCTGCGCCGTTGGCACCAATGATGGAAACGATCTGCCCTTTATGCACCTCCACGTTGATGCCGCGCAGCGCCTCCACATGACCGTAGCTGACAGCCAGATCGGTCACCTTCAGCATAGGTTCCATTGTTTATTCCTCCTTGCCTAAGTAGGCCTCAATGACCTCGGGATTGTGCTGGACCTCATCGGGGGTACCCACGGCGATGGTTTCGCCGAAGTTCTGCACATGAATCTTGTCGGAAATGCTCATTACCAGCTCCAGACGATGCTCAATCAGCAAAATGCCGAAGCCGATCTCCTTGCTGATGCGCTGAATCAGCTCGGTTAGCTCGGCAACCTCGGTGGGGTTCAAGCCAGCGGCAGGCTCGTCCAGCAGCAGGATTTTCGGCTCGCACATCAAGGCGCGGGCAATCTCAATGCGGCGCTGCATCCCGTAGGAAAGATTCTCCGGGCGCTCGTGCAGGTAGTCCTGCATCCCCACGACCGTCAGGTATTTCTCGCACAGCTCGCGCCCGCGCTTTTCCTCGTCGCGGCGCTTGGGGGTGGGCAGCAGACCGCCCACGATGCTGTAGCGGCTTTGGGGGTCAAAGGCGCACATCACGTTTTCTTCCACGGTCAGCCCCTTGAACAGGCGGATATTCTGGAAGGTGCGTCCCATACCAAGGCGGGTGATTTTGTACTGCTCCAGCTTGGTGATGTCCTTGCCGTCCAGCACAACGGTGCCTTGGTCGGCGGTGTACACGCCCGAAATGGTGTTGAAGATGGTGGTTTTGCCCGCGCCGTTGGGTCCGATAATGCCGTGGATTTCCCCGGCGTTCGCTTCAATGGAGAAGTTCTGTATCGCCTTGACGCCGCCAAAGCTCTTATAAATGTTCTTGACTTCCAGCAGTGCCATGGTTTACCCCTCCTTTTTGGCAGTGTTCTTTTTGCCCAATTTGGCAAAGGCTTGTTGAAGGTTGCGGGGCGTAAGCTCCCACTCGCCCAGCAGACCGGACGGCTTAAAGTTCAAAATCAGCAGCACCAGCACGGCGTAGATGACGTAGCGGTAGTTCTGCAGCCCGCGCAGTGCCTGCGGCAGGGCGCTCAGGATAAAGGCGCCCAGCGTGGAACCGGTCAGGCTGTTGACGCCGCCAAAGAATACCATAATGACCCAGTCGGCGCTCTTTTTCCAGCCGAAGCCGGTGGGATCCACATAGGACATATAGAAGGCGTACAAAACGCCGGAGTAGCTCGTCAGCGCAACGCTGAGCAGGAAGGCAATCATCTTGACGCGGGTCACGTTGATGCCCATCGCCCTGGCGGCCAGCTCGTCGCCCTTCAGCGCGATGCACTGGCGGCCGTATTTGC
>ERZ791883.2057-NODE-2057-length-14491-cov-2.661956_pt1 | contig 14491 bp, 14 predicted proteins | sample MGYA00510160_ERZ791883 | MGnify/ENA primary metagenome ERZ791883 (study PRJEB30046, sample SAMN00792072) | human gut metagenome | study: EMG produced TPA metagenomics assembly of the A metagenome-wide association study of gut microbiota in type 2... | reverse complement strand
ATACACTCTTCAAAAGAAACTGAAACGCTACATGTAATGAATAATCAAGACACTATATTTCTATTTTCTTCAAACAACCCATCCCACATGGACTTTATAACAATTGTCGAAGAACTCCCTAAAGAAAATAGACCATATATCATATTGGTAACCAGTACAGCAAAGCACCCCTTTGCAAAAAAAGTAGATCAAGTTGTCTTAATTCCATACCTAATGCAATTTGATACAACAAATCCATTAACTGCACCACAAACTATTCAAATTATTTTTTCTCTATTTTTAATTCAAAAAATATATAATGAAAAAGGTAAACTTGAATCTAAGTAAACAAACTAAACAAAGGTTGTAGCCAATATGCTGCAACCTCTTTATTATTCCTTCATGCCTATCTCTTTTTCAAACTCATCAATAATCTTCTTAATCTCAACCAACTCATGATTGAAATCATCAAATTCATCCACTAAGACCCTTACTTCTTCAGGATCTAGTACTACATCACTACAAGTATTATCAGCCTGTTTTAATTTTTGAAATACTTCGTCCAACAATTCATAATCCTTATCACTCAACATGATCCATACCTCTAATTCAACAAATCAGGCTTATCCTCATCATCAAACATATCATGCAACATATCCATAATATCCTCTTGATTCTTTAATATGATTTTTATCTCAGCACTATTCAGTCTTACACTACTCCCCGTAACCTTGGCACTTCTAAGCTTGTTATAAACCTTTTCTAAGAAATCAAAATCCGCATCTGTCATCATACTAATATGCCTCCACTATTACATTAAATATAATAAAAGCCGTCACATTATTCAACGGCAAGTCTTCTATGAAACTTATATATATGAATAGCTAATAAGATTATTAATACAATCGACACTGTTCTATGAAGAATTAATATCATTGGATATTCAACCATAATCAATCATAGTATCCCTAAAACAAAGGATACTATGGTTAATACAACACTTCAAATCCAATCTCTTTCTATATAGAAAAACATGAATCAAAGCCAATACTAAGAATAATGTAGAAGCCAATTTATGAACTATGATTCCAGTATTTGGAACCATAATAGTCAAAACAAAGCTAATTGCGAGTAAATAATTCAAAACCCTTCTCATATAGTCTTTACTCCAAATGTAAAATAAACCATATGAAAAATCCAAACAATCAATAAAACAATATTGCCAACCACAATCCCCTTCAATCCCATCATGATAAATCCAATGCTCATTAATAAAGTTACTGAACCCATAATACGAAGCTTTGTCGTTTCGTCATACCACTCTTAATATTATTCTCTTCATACAACTTCGTATTCTTAAACCAACCATCCAATCTTTCACTTGATTTTGCAAAACAAAAAGCTGCAAGCAACACAAAAGGAACCGTTGGAAGAATCGGTAATATGACACCAATAATTCCTAACCCTAATGATATGCATCCAATCATGATATATAGAATCTTTCTCATTATGCCTCTAAGTTAGAAAATACTAACTCTTATTCCATAAAAGAAGTCATCTCTTTGTTAGAGGTGACTAACCGATGATTATACTACTGAATTCATGACTTATTGTCAACACAATCAGTTTACACATACGCTCCTTTATCTGGTTTAATACGCTGTGAGTTGGATGAACGAATGTCTTTTACTTTTTATACAATAGTGTATTCCATTACACTATCAACCAACAGATTTGCATAAACAATCCTTTATCGGTATAATACAGATGCAGAAAGACTACTGGATACAGTGGTTGCTCTGAAATCATTCTAATGCTAAGGCACTAGTCAATTCCTTTGCGATTGGGCGGACTAGTGTCTTTTGCATTTTTCTATAATCATTAACGTAAGTCGTAGTATTTCTACTAGTGCCATTAAACACATGGCAACGTCAATATAAAGATAAATATACATATGACAACCTCCTACAATAAACGGAATCGAGCCGAGAACGCAAGCTAAATTACTTTTAATTTCAGAGGTACCACCCTACTGTACACAGTAGCCAATTCCAATTATAAAACTTCAATGTGAAAACATTATTAAATCGCATGAATTTCTAAAAAATTTTTATAAACATTAAACAAGTCACCCGGTTATCAGGTGACTTGTTATATTAAATATTACTTTTCTGCAATTTTCTTTATTTTATCTGCGATATGCTTAGCGTCCAACTCATAGTATCCAATAAATCCTTAGGATTACCACTTCTGCCAAACACATTTTGCATACCTAACATATATTGTCTGCATACGACTCCTTCAGGTGCAAGTACTTCACTCACTGCACTTCCAACCCCTCCACCTCTTGTCAGAGATGTCTAACTGATGATAGTTTTCCGAATTTAAGACTTGTTGTCAATCTTGAACAACCCTCTTTTTAAATCACAACACCATATCAAAAGATACTAATTTACACGAAATAATGTCTTTTAAAATTCACATTTCAAAAAATTCATGACAAGTTTGACCATCGTTTCCTTTTCTTCTGGTCTAGACTCGCAATCATTAATGTAATTGCGACTAAAGCACTGTCTGAAACAATCTGTTTTCCATCGATAATCAGATGTTTATTCTTATTTAGAAATTCCAAGAATATGGATGCACCAATACGTTTGCAACCATCCACAAAAGGATGATCTTTTATTAAGAAATAAAGTAAGTTTGCAGCTTTTTCTTCAATACTCGGATACAATTCAGTTCCAAAAACATATTGATAGATAGCCGCTAAGGTTCCATTAAGCTTTCCATACTCTTTTTCAACACCAAACACATTTGAATAGTTTCCATATTTCATAGAATCAATCAATTCACGACATTCTTCGTAGGTTAACTGATAAACAGAAGCAATGCCATCCGGTTTAGGAATCGTTCCATGATCATAATCATCTAGAAGAGTTAATGCATTCGAATAGGCATCAACAACATTCAACACTTCTTTTTCTTCAATGTTTAAAGCAGAAGCAAGCATTCTAGACTGTATTTGGATAGTTTTATCTAAAGCCTCAAGTCTCTTTTCATTAACTGTAAATCCCTTTATCATATAGTCCTTCAATATAGATGTTGCCCATTTACGAAAGATAATTCCGTTTTGTGATTTTACTCTATACCCAACGGAAATAATTACATCTAAAGAATAAAATGGAACAGATTGCTTAACTCCAACAACACGCATTTTTTGCGTGTTGTTCTCTTTTTCAACTTCTCGATCTTTAAATATGTTATTAATATGCTTACGAATTGTTTTTTCATCACGATCAAACAACAATGCCATTTGATTCGCAGATAACCACACAGTATCTTTATCTGGAGTTACCGTAACGTCTAATTCTAAATTTCCATTATTAAACTTAATTATTTCATTGTTCATGTCTACCCCTTCTCCTTATATTTATATGACCTTTATAATAATTAACAAACTCTAATCAAAAGAACTACCTCATTTGCATAATCCTCTATTTATAGCTATAATACAAATACAGAAAGACTACTGGATGCAGTGGTCCATCTGAATTATTTTATGTCAAAAGACACTAGTAATTCGTGGCTCAATACGTGAACTAGTGTCTTTTACATTTTTCTATAATTAATAATGCAATTCTTAGTATTTCTACTATGACCATTAAACACATGGCTACATCAATGTATAGATAAATATACATACAACACGTCCTCCTGCAAAATCGGAATCATCGAGAACTCAAGATATCATCCTTTTCATTCAGAGGGTTCACCGTTACTACATCCAGTAGCACTTTTAATTATAAAGAGTTCATGTGAAAACAACATTAAATCCAGTAAATTTATTGTTTTTTTTCTCGATTTAAGAAAGATAAAAGAAAAGGTAGAACTAAATTGCTTAATTCTACCCTTTCATAATACGTGCTATATGAACAACTAAGAATGTTACTTCTTCATTCGTTAATGGAGTACTATACTTTTGTTCTAAAAAGTTTTTGATTTTTAATGCGACTGCCATCTCTTTTGGATACGCACTCTTCATTTGGTTATACAACAAATCATTTTGATTATTCAACATACTATTTGTGAAATATCTTTCGACAAAGAACTTAATGTGTGTGACAAAACGCATATAGTGAGCGCTCTGCCGATCCACATTTCGATTCAGCGAAAAAATCACAATATTGATAATTTCACCAATGACTTTGGCATATTTCATCGTATCATGACTCTCTTGTTTACCCATTGTCGCATTCGCAAAATGGAAGGCAATATTGGCCGCCTCTTCTTCAGGAAGTGTAATGCCAAGCTTTTCCTCAAACATATAGATAGCCATTAAACCAGCCTTGAATTCTTTTGGATAATAATTTTTAATTTCCCAAAACACGCGATTGGTAATGACAATCCCATCGCGAACTCTTTGCACCGCAAAATTCAAGTGATCTGCCAAAATCAAGTATAGACTTTTATTGAACTCACACTCCAAAAGCTTTTGTGCCTCCACAATGATTTCTTGTGTAATCGTCAAAATATCGATTGGAATATCATCCATCAATTCTTCAAACTGTTTAGACTTTGTGTTTTCCACAGGAACAAATATCTGATTTGAAGCACTTTGATCTATGCTTTCACCAACCTTTTTGCCATAACCAATTCCTTTACCAAGCAGGATGAACTCATTGTTCTCATGATCACTCACAAGAACGACGCTTGAATTTAAAACTTTCTTAATTACGTAATTCATTTCCCTGCTCCATTCTACTATTATTCAAAATCTAAACTATTATTTTCGATAACCTTCTTATACCAATAGAAACTATCTTTTCTGTATCTATTATAAGTTCCATTTCCATAATCATCAATATCCACATAGATATATCCATAGCGTTTTGAAATTTGTTTTGTTGATTCACTAATCAAATCAATACATGCCCATGAAGTATAGCCCATAAGTTCAACACCATCTTCTACAATCGCATCTAACATACATTCAAAATGCTTTTTCAAATATTCAATACGATACTGATCATGCACCTTTTTATCTTCGGTTAATACATCTCTTGCACCCAAACCGTTCTCAACAATAAATAATGGTTTACGATAACGATCATACAATTCAACCAATGAAATTCTCAATCCCAATGGATCAATTTGCCAATCCCATTGGCTTGTTTCCAAATATGGATTCTTAACAGCCAAAATCGTATTTCCAGGAGTTACATCCAAACCCGTCTTATCTGCAGCTTCACAACTAGACATATAATAAGAGAATGAAATGAAATCTACAGGATATTCCTTCATAATACGATCATCATCGGCTTCTTTGACAATATTAATATTATTGTTTTTAAAATAAGACAATAAATAAGCTGGATATTCACCAAATACTTGCGTATCACTATAGGCATACGTAGAACGTATCTTTTGTTGCGCAGCCAATACATCTTCTGGCTTACAAGTATATGGATAATATGTAAGTTTAGTCAACATACAACCCACCTTTGAATCTGGAACAATTTCATGACAAATCTTTGTTGCCAAAGCACTCGCCACAAATTGATGGTGCATAGCTTGGAAAATCACTTCTTCGAAGTTTTTACCTTCAAAACGATCTTCAACAAGTCCACCCGTCGTATAAGGATGGCGAATCATACTATCCACTTCATTAAAAGTTAGCCAATACTTCACTTTATTTTTATATCGAGTACAAATTGTTTCCACAAAACGAGTAAAGAAACCAATCACTTCTCTAGAATACCAACCATCATAGTTTAATACTAAATTTAATGGTGGTTCATAATGAGACATTGTCACCAATGGCTCAATACCATACTTTAATAATTCATCAAATACATCATCATAAAATTTCAAACCCTCTTCATTCGGCTCCAAATCATCTCCATTTGGAAAAATTCTTGACCACGCAATGCTCATACGATATGTCTTGAACCCCATTTCTGCCATTAAGGCAATATCCTCTTTATAATGATGATAAAAATCACTACCATGACGCTTCGGATAATTCACTTCATCCTCAGGATGAGCTAAGCCCTCCTCAATATCCTTTGTCGTTATTGAAACATGCTTATTATAATCCTTTACGTCCGCATCAAAATGAGCTCTTGCAACATCCGAAACGGACCATCCCTTGCCACCAAGGTTCCAACCACCCTCAAATTGATTGGCAGCCGTAGCACCACCCCATAAAAATCCTTCAGGAAACTTTTTCATATACATTACCCTCTTTTTACATCAAACAATACATCACCAGTCTTAACATCTCCATATGACTGATTTAATACTTTATAACTTGTACTATTACTATTCACAACCATTACAGTAGGATCTAAATTCTTTTCTTTGATTGCATCCAAACCAAATTCAATTAATAAATCCCCCTCTTTTACTTTATCATTCTGCTTTACAAAAGCCGTAAATCCAACACCTTCCATAGAAACAGTATTTACACCAATATGAATCAAGATCTCAGCGCCATTACTTGTTCTTAAACCAATCGCATGCTTAGTCTCAAATAACATAACTACTTCGGCATCACAAGGAGCATATAACTTACCATCTTTAGGAACAATGGCAATACCATCACCCAAAGTCTTCGATGCGAACATTTCATCACTCACTGTACTTAAATCAACAGCCTCACCATTTAATGGTGATACTAAAATATTCACTTCTTTTTCTTCTTCTGTTAACGATTCAACAACAGTAACATCTTCTTCAACATCACTATCACTATCTTTCCATAACACAAATGTGATAATGAAAGATCCTAATAACGCAACCGCAAAACCAATACATGCATACATGAAGTTACTTCCATTTGCAGAATCCACAAACATGGACATACTTGCCAAACCAGGCCCTACAACAATAAATGCTTTTACGACAAACAATCCCATCAACATACCAGAAATGGCTCCAGACAATACAACACCAATCATAGCCTTTTTATTTTGTAAAGTAACACCATACAATGCAGGCTCTGTAATACCCATTAAGGCAGAGATTCCAGCCGATAATGCCGTCTGTTTTAAATTTTCATCTTTAGATTTCAATGCCACCGCAAAACAAGCACCACTCTCACTAATATTGTGAGCTAAACTTGCAGGCATATATAAAGCTTCATATCCCAATTGACCATATGTTGTGATGGCATATGGAAGTAAAGCTTTATGCATTCCAGTCGCAATCATAAATGGTAAAATAGCTGCAAGTAATCCTAATGCCACAAATCCAAGTTTTCCATAAAGAGCTAAGATTACAGCCGTAAATAATGTACCAATATTATATCCCAATGGGCCTAAAATCAATAAAGTCACAGGAATTGTGATAGCCAAAGACATCATTGGAACAAAGAAAATACGAATAGCCTTTGGAGAAATTTTATTGAATCCTCTTTCCATCAAGCTTAAGAAAATAACACATAAGATTGCAGGGAATACCTGTGAACTATACGTAACATTCTTTACCGCAAAACCAAACAATGTCATTCCATCTGTAAGAGCTTGTGTAGTTGCAGGCAACAATAAATATCCAACTGCCGCAACCGCAACCAAACGATTTGACTTTAAAGCATTCGCAGTCGTTACCGCAACCATAATAGGTAAGAAATAGAATGTTGCATCTGAAATAGCAGCCAATGCCGTATATACAGTTGAATCATTTGCCAACAATCCAAACATCGAAAGCAATAATAAAACGGACTTTAATACACAAGCACCCGCAATAGCAGGAACTAGTGGTTGAAATACACTAATGATAAATTCTAATAATTTCGCACCCCATTTACGATCATCCTTTTTAGCTTCAATACCTTGATTTCCACTTAAAGGACAAATCTTCAATAATGTATCATACACTTCAACAACGTTGTTTCCAATCACAATCTGAAATTGACTTCCATCCACAACGCCCATAACACCCTTGATTTTCTTGATTTTTTCTACATCAACAACACTCTTGTCAACCAAACTAAATCTCAATCTTGTTGAACAATGTTCCAAAGTCGCAACATTCTTCGAACCACCAATTAAATCTAAAATCTCATTTGCAATTTTTTTGTAATCCATAAATTGTTTTCTCCTATCATCTATTTAAGAATGGCCATTCAAAGTGCAAAAAAGGCAGAATCCCATAAACACCTTGAAAAAATCAAAGCAATTTATTAGATCCTGCCTGCATTACCAGTTACATGTCTTTTTATTTGCAAGCATATGTTAACATTCATCTGTAAGCGTTGTCAATACTTTTTGATAAATTATTACCAGCAATCATTTAATACACATACAAGAAAAGCACTAGATACAGTGATCACTCTGAATTATTCTAATGTAAAGACACTAGTAATTCGTTGTGCTTACGTGAACTAGTGTCTTTTACATTTTTCTATAATCAATAATGTGATTCTAAGTATTTCTACTATGGCCATTAAATACATGGCAACATCAATATGTAGATATATATACATAAGCTTTCCTCCTGTAAAAAAATAGAAGGATCTACTTACCTGGAATTCAAGATTCAAGGCTTCAAAACTCCTTAACAAGAGGCAACCATCAACCACATCCAGTAGCCAGTTTCAATTATAAAACTTCAATGTGAAAGCATTATTAATTCCAATAAATTTGTTGCGATTGTTCCTATTTCATCTAAAACGTCTTATTTTCATTGAATTAGATACTCTAAAATTCATATAGAAAGAGAACGTCGAGTAGGCGTTCTCTTGAAGAAATTCTAAAATAATAATTGCAATCCCATCACAATGACCCACATATAAGCACAAGTCTTAGGAATCTTAAATAAAACTACTATTCTAATTTGTTTTAACACAAACACGCTTTCCAGAAAACGCAATCCCAAATCTCAATATCTTTTTGATTCCTTCACTCTTCATCTCAGAATCATATTCCATACTATGAATCTGACAAAGAGCTTCATTTGCCAAAAGCGTTAATTCATGATCATCAAGATTCTTTTTCCACTTGAGTTCCATAATCATTCCAGGATACTTATCATCTCTAGGAATTAAGCCAATATCAAATCTTCCTTTACCAGACTCTCTATTCGACTTTATTTTGTACTGATTATCCATCATCGAAATCAATCCTAAAATCAATCCATGATAGAAAGATTCACTAGCCGTATCATAAAAGCTAATTGCTTTATTCATATATTCAGAAATAGCTTTTTCTAGTTTTACATAATCATTTAAGAACAAACTTTCCGCAATCTTATCTGCAGTCGTTCTTGAAACTGCACCAATCTGCATCAAATGTGCCAAAACCTCACTTTTATAAACGGAAGCTATCTCTTTATTGGGAATCGATACCTGACACAAATAAGATCCATCCGCCTGCAATTCTTTAATCGTTGTTTTCAAATACCCAGCTACCCAGCTACCAATAATAAACTATAGATATTAGCTGGATCATCTGTAAGTGAACGATAAACAACATTTTGATCAATTCTTGCCAAAACTTTATCCCCACGAATCAAAGAATAAAGCTTTTCTGTTATATCCTCATCCGCCACTTTTAAAACATCTTCGAGAATCTCATTCTTTCCAGTATTCACCCAATATGCCTGTGGAACACACCCCTTCGAAATATAATTAATAACAGACCACGGATTATAGATTTCTTCATTCCCAAACAAATATCCATCATACCATTCTTGAAGTTCACTCTCTTTTTCAGCAACTCCATAATACTCTAACATTTTACTTACTTCTTCATTTGTAAATCCGAAATAACGATCATATGCTTCATCCATCACTGAGTTCACAGTTAAATTATTTAATCCACTAAAAATACTTTCTTGAGCAATTCTCAAAATTCCGGTTAAAAAGCCGTAAGAAAGATTTTTATTATCCTTAAAAGCACCAGAAAAGAAATTTCTCATAAAGCCAATGATTTCATCATAAAAATCCTTAGAATACCCTTCCTGAATTGGAGTATCATATTCATCAATAATAATAATTGGAGCTTGATCATAATGCGTCGCAAGCATCTTAGATAACTTTTCAAGTGAAAAAGACAATTCCACTTCATTTTCTATTGCACTTAATATTTTATTAAAATACGCCTTCTCATAATCCGATATTTTTCCACTACTCAACAATTCTTGATGCCTTCCATATTCTTCTTGAAGTAACAATTTAATTTTCTCTACAGTGGCCTGCCAAGAATCAAACTTTACATCTTTAAAAGTAAGAAAAATCACAGGATATTTACCTTGATGCATTCGATAGTTTTCCCCACACTTCCAAATATTCTTATCTTTAAAATATTTAGACGTATCCTCATCCACCTTTTCAAAATACACTCTAAGCATATCCATATTCAATGTTTTTCCAAATCTTCTTGGTCTTGTGAATAATGAAACCAATGGCTTTTGATCTAAAAACTCCTTAATTAACATTGTTTTATCCACATAATAATAATCCGATTGAGCACGCACATAGTCTGAAATACCAATAGGCAATGACTTTCTATCTGTACTCATCCCTTTTTTACAGTATTCACCAGACGAAATTCTTCCATCTACCGGTTTTGTTGCTTCATCTGGAATTTCCCAATTTTTTCCATTCTTAACAGCACCCGGAATTCTTCCCGATTTACACAAATTCGAAACTGCACGAACACTAATATTCCAAATTAAAGCCATTTCTTTACAAGTTTTCATGTGAACACCACCAATTCTACTACCAATAGTATACCCATTATTCGGAAATATGTCGAATTCATTCGGTATTTTATTCGGTAGATTATCAACTTATAGTGGCATTCTTCTTTTTGAAAAAATTAAAAAGGTGCAATGAAGCACCAAGTTTTGTGAATTAGAATAATAATTGTAATCCCATCACAATGACCCACATATAAGCACAAGTCTTAGGAATCATCAATAACCCAATCTTTGGTTTTGTCTTAGTCCACAATGTAACTGGGATGTAACACCCAAAAGAAACAATGATGGCTGCAACCATACGGTTCATATGTAAATCGTACATATTTCCTGAAATGGCATAAAGAATTATCACACCAACTCCAGTTACCGCAAACACGGCATTACGAATCACAGAAAGCTTCCTATTTCCTTCTTCGGAAGTCCAATTGTTTTGTGGTAAGAAACATACAACGATACGAATAATAGCTGAAATCCAAATCATAGCCTCAACCCAAAGTGGAGCTTGTAATGTTGGGAATGTTAATTTCCAGATAAACAATAAAATAATATAGAATACGGTCATTGTGATTGAAGATACTTGCAATCCAATTCCAAGCTGTCTTTTAATTTTATCATTTGTACCATACAAAGCCCTTTTAATACGAGGAACCAAGTGGAATGCGTCTCCACCACACAACGTTAATGTTAATACACCATATAATATGAACAATGGATTTCCTTTCGAATATACAAAGAATAAGATTCCTGCAATTAAGTCAAAAATCAAGTAACAAGCATCAAAAATTACTTCCATTAAATCAGGAATTTTTTTCATTTGAAATCATCCTTTCTGCATTGTCATACACCTTTTGAAATACACTCATAAACACTTTGATTTCTTCTTCACTAAGACCTTCAAACATATCTTGTGCAAACTCCTTTTGCGCCCATATTCCATCTTCAATTACTTCATTGGCCAATTGTAGTAAATGAATAGTTACATGCTTTTTATTGTCTTTGTCGACTCTTCGCTCAATAAAACCACGATCTTCTAATACTTTAAGTGAAGTCGAAACATGAGACTTTGTAGACTTACGAATACGAACAATGTCCGCAGCCGTATTGTACGCAGGATTGTTGTAAATAAACATTAATATGTCATACTCCAACTGTCTTAACTGATATTTTTCGCAAACTCCAGAAACCTTCATCTCATAATATCTCGTTATCGTTTTATGTTCATCCCAAAAGTGCATATGCGCTCTCCTCATCGTTCTATTTAGAATATTAATATTCTATAGCTCATGAATAGGTTTGTCAATAAAAATCATTGACACCATTCTTACGTCAACTTCTCGTAATTTTTATACATCTATATAAAAAAAGCCTTCCAAACAAGTCGAAAGGCTAATTACACTAATCTTCATATGTGATTGTTTTTGAATTAACGATCTTTTTAAATTCCTCAAACAACGGATGTTTAGGAATAGATCTTAATTCTTTACTAATTCTATATGCGAATAATTGGAATACTTGAAGATACGTTAAGGATACAGTATCTGCACAAGGATTTAGTAACGTTAATACATGATCATCATCATATGCTTTATTTGTGATGTAATATACACGGTCTGACACAGCACGAGATGCTCTATAGATTTGGTATGAACGATCTGAAGTTTCATCTTGCGCATCAATGATAAATACATTGTGCTTTGGAGAAAGTTGCAAATTCGGTCCATGAATATATTCTTCTAGTTCATATGCACAAGAAACAACCTTCACAGTTTCACCAATCTTTAGTGCTGCCTCTTTAGCTACACCTTCACAAGGACCACAACCAGCTGCATACATATTTTCCATAGATAAGAAATTCTTTTTAAACTTTTCTAAGAAAGCTTCTTCATGCACAAAATTTTCCTTTTGCATAGAAGCATAACTTTCACAATATGCATCAAGCCAAGCTGTATCAACCATTTTTCCTTGTTTTTCTAAAATTGCAAACGTAAGTTTTATTAAGAATAAGGCAAGTGTTGTTACACCCTTAGTAACATACCCCTCCTTTTCTTCGTCTACATAATCAATCACAACTTCAGCATGATCTTTAATATCACTCTTTAAATCCCCTGTTAAAGCGATTGTTTTACGATTTAATTTTTTTAATATATCCAATGCATCTAATGCATTTTTACTATATCCACTCTGTGAAACGACAAACACAAAGTCATCTTCACACAACACTGGATAGTATGCGAATGTATATGGATTTATCACAGTGACATCTACACCTAAATATTTTTCCATAACATATTTAGCACACCAAGACCCATTTCCACTCGAACCAGAAGCTATAATCTTAATATTTCTATAGTTTCCATCCATATAAACCTGAGCCAATTTATTCGTCTGTTCTTTATTTTTATATACTGAATTTAAAATATCCTGCATCTGCAAAATATAATATTCCATTGTTTCTAATTGTTCCATATTGTTTCCTTCGTGAAATTATATTCTAAAACGATACGTGGATTTGTCACTTCGAATATAACTATGTGTATATTCCACGACATTTTTTTCTTTATCAAAGCCAATATATTGAAATCGAAATACAGGTTCTACAAGATTTCCCAAAAGTTTTGAGATTCGATCATCTGGAAATTGTACGATTAATGAACGATGGAAGTCACAAGGATCATGATCTTTCTTTGCCATAAAATCATATAATGACACTTTTGAAAAATCATAGTCTTCAATGCCCTCTACATACTTGTATGGCATATAGGCAATTTCCACAGAAAAAGGTTCATCATTGTAGTAACGAACACGCATTAAACAATAAACGTCTTCTCCTTCTTCTAATTTCAAGTGTGCACGAATCGAAGTTGTCGGCTCAATCTTTTCTGCAACAATGACCTTACTGTCAATTGAAAAACCTTGTGCCTTTAAAAAACTACTAAAACCACGATGTTCATTTATCGCATCATAGTTTCCCCATGAAGGTTTTACAATTTGTTTTGCGACAAACGTTCCTTTATAAGGAACCTTAATCAATACACCATCTTCAATCAAGACATTAAGTGCTGATCGCACTGTCCGTCTGTTCACACCATATTTTTCAGCCAAGTCTCTTTCAGACTCCAAACGCTCACCTGGCAACAATTCTCCATTATCAATACGATTTAACAACGTATTTTTTAATTGTAAATATAAAGGTATACGTAGGTCCATAATCAATTCTCCTCATCCGCATAAATAAAGCGGTTCATTCGCATCACAGATTCATGATAACTTTTATATTGATTATCTTCTGTATACAAAATTCCTCTTCGCAATACCAACGGACTGTTTTCTTCCACACCCAAATATTTACTTTCAGTTGGATTTGCGTTTACTATAAGAATTTCCTGCTCCCCATGCGTAAATTTTACATCATAATATTTTTTTAAGACTGAAAACAATGAATTATTCTCTAAATCTTTATCTAATAATCCCGAAAATTGTTCAGCTTCAAAATAAGCTGTCTCCAAAGAAATAGCTTCTTCATCTAAATAGCGAACTCTTTCAAATTCAATTAATTTTGTTCCTAACGCAACACCCATTTTCTTAATTAATTTTTTATTACTTTCAATAACTCTTAGAAAAACCACTTTACGATGCATCTTTTTGCCCATATTTTCAATACGCCCACTCATACTTGAAACGACATTTAACGTTTCCATAATACGTGGTTGCGATACATAATAACCCGATCTTTCAACGCAATAAATCCAACCCTCATCGAGCAAACTCTCTAATCTCCTAATATATTTTTGAAGTTACATCCGGCAAT
>ERZ791883.2047-NODE-2047-length-14545-cov-5.506694_pt1 | contig 14545 bp, 10 predicted proteins | sample MGYA00510160_ERZ791883 | MGnify/ENA primary metagenome ERZ791883 (study PRJEB30046, sample SAMN00792072) | human gut metagenome | study: EMG produced TPA metagenomics assembly of the A metagenome-wide association study of gut microbiota in type 2... | reverse complement strand
GCGCCGTCCGAATATTCTGTTCTGCATCGCCGACGATGCCGCATGGCTTCATTTCGGGGCTTATGGCTGCCAATGGGTCTCGACGCCGGTTTTCGACAGTGTGGCCGCACGGGGTGTGCTGTTCGAGAATTGTTACACTCCGAATGCGAAATCGGCGCCTTCGCGTGCGTCGCTACTCACGGGACGCTACTCGTGGCAGTTGGGCGAGGCGGGTAATCACATCTGTCATTTTCCCGAGGATGCCGGGGTCTTCACCGAGGCGCTCGAAGAGGCTGGTTACGACGTGGCCTTTACCGGCAAGGGCTGGGCTCCGGGCAATCCCGGCATGAAGAACGGCCGTAGACGGCAGTTGACGGGTGAAGCGTGGCAGAATCGGAAACTGACGCCTCCGACATCCGAGATGCTCGCCACGGACTATGCGGCGAATTTTTCCGACTTCCTCTCCTCGCGTGAGGATGCGTCGCGGCCGTGGTTCTTCTGGTTCGGCTGTCGCGAGCCGCACCGCCGCTATGAATACGGCAGCGGAGCGGCCAAAGGCGGACGGACGACCGGAGAGATCGATCGTGTTCCGGCTTTCTGGCCCGACAACGAGACGGTGCGTAACGACATGCTGGATTACGGGTTCGAGATCGAACATTATGACCGGCAGTTGGGACTGATGCTGGCCCGGTTGGAGGAACTCGGGGAGCTGGACAACACGCTTGTCATCGTTACGTCGGACAACGGGATGCCCTTTCCGCGCGCCAAAGGGACCCAGTACGAGTATGCGCATCACATGCCGTTGGCCGTGATGTGGCTGCGGGGAGTGAGTGCCCCGGGACGCCGGGAAGCGGCCTATGTTTCATTTGTCGACATCGCACCGACCCTTTTGGAGGTTGCCGGAACGGACCCTTCGGCAGCCGGCATGGCGCCGCTGCCGGGCGGAAGCCTCGTGCCGCTGTTGCGGAATGAGGCGGACCCCTGTGCTGCGTTGCGCGAACGGGCATTGCTGGGACGCGAGCGGCATGACAACGGACGGCCCGGTGACCAGGGTTATCCGATCCGGGGCATCGTGCGCGACGGTTGGCTCTACCTGTGCAACCTCAAACCGTGGTTGCTGCCCGGGGGCAATCCGGAAACGGGCTACCGGGACATCGACAGTTCCCCGACGAAAACAGCCATTCTGCAATTGCGGCGCAGCGGGCAGGATCGTCGTTATTATGACCTGTCGATGGGGCAGCGTCCGGCGGAGGAGTTGTACCATGTCGAAACGGACCGCGAATGCCTCGCCAACCGGATCGGGGACGTTTCATGCCGGATTCTGGCAGATTCACTGCGGGCCGAGCTTTTCCGGACGCTGCGCGGGCAGGGCGATCCGCGGATGACGGGCGACGGCGACGTATTCGACCGCTATCCCTACGACAAGCCGGGAAAGGACAGCGTTTACGAACGGACCGTCAGCGGGGAGATCATTCCGTGGGAACAGTCGAACTGGGTGCTTCCAACCGATTACGAACAATACGAAATAGTAAAAAACAAATAACCCGAATATGATGATAAGATTATTGATTTTCCTTGCATCCCTTTTCCTGTTTGGTGCTTGTGCGAGTTCCGAATCCGTTCCCGGCACCCGTGCCGAACGGGTTGTTTCAGAGATTCACGATCCGTCCTCGAACAAGGTGCTTGTCGCATGCCACCGGGGCGACTGGCGCAACTGGCCCGAGAACTCTCTGGCGGCCATCGAATCGGTGATCGGCATGGGCGCCGACATCGTAGAGATCGACCTTGCACTGACCTCGGACAGCGTGCTGGTGGTCTGCCACGACCGCACCATCGACCGGACGACTTCGGGCAGGGGACTTATTGCGGAAATTACTTATGATTCCATTCGGCGGGTGAATTTGCGTGCGGGGCAGAATGCGGTCACACATTGGAAAGTACCCACGCTCGAAGAGGCGCTCATATTATGCAAAGACAAAATTGTCGTCAATATCGACAAAGGATTTCAATATTACGGGTTGATACATCCGTTGCTTGAAAAATACGGCATGCTGGAACAGGTGCTCATCAAAAGCAATGTCACCGCCGACCGTGCCGCCGCGACTTTCTCGAAATATGACGACAATTGTCTTTTTATGCCCATTGTAAACTTCGGGAAGAAATCGTACCGAAAAATTCTCGAAAGCTATGAACGACTGAAATATCCATTGCTGGCTTACGAAATCTGCTGGTCGGAATACACGCCCGAGGTCGAGACCTGCATGCGCGAAGTCATCGCCGGCGGCTCGAAACTGTGGGTGAACTCCCTGTGGCCCTCCCTGAACGGCGGGCTTTGCGACGATGCCGCGGTAGAGGGCGACCCGGCCGAGGTGTACGGGAAACTGGTCGATATGGGCGCCACCATGATCCAGACCGACCGCCCCGAACTGCTGATCTCCTACCTCCGCTCGCGCGGACTGCACGACTGACGCCATGAGCCGTATTACGGAATTCTACCGCATCAGTCCTGCGGCTCCTGCCCGGGAGCAGGACGAAGCATCGCGCGACAAGTACTACCGCCGCCTGCGCCTGCAGGCATTTGTCGCCGCAACGCTCGGATACAGCCTCTACTACGTCTGCCGCACCAGTCTCAACGTCATGAAGAAACCCATTCTCGACAGCGGGTCCTTGGACGCATCGCAGTTGGGAGTCATCGGCTCGGCACTCCTCTTCGCCTATGCCATCGGCAAGTTCGTCAACGGATTCATCGCCGACTACTGCAACATCAAGCGCTTCATGGCCACGGGACTCATCGTCTCGGCCGCGGCCAACGCCCTGATGGGGCTCATGGGGCTCGCACATTCCGTAGTCCCGACAGCCGTGATATTCGTTGCATTCGCCGTGATGTGGGGTCTGAACGGGTGGGCGCAGTCCATGGGAGCGCCTCCGGCCATCATATCCCTCTCCCGCTGGTATCCCCTCAAGGAGCGCGGGACCTACTACGGGTTCTTCTCCGCAAGCCACAACCTCGGGGAGTTCTTCTCATTCCTTTTCGTAGGCTCCATCGTCTCCTTTGCGGGTTGGCAGGCCGGGTTCTTCGGATCGGCCGTGGCAGGGGCCATCGGCGTGGTGCTGGTACTCTGCTGGCTCCACGACACGCCGGAGTCGAAAGGACTCCCGCCGGTAGAGGCGCTGGCCCATGAAAAACCCGTCCCCGGAGCGGAGAAGTCCGTCAAAGAGATTCAGAAGCAGGTGCTCCGCACCCCGGCGGTATGGGTGCTGGCGGCGGCAAGCGCGTTCATGTACATATCCCGCTATGCCATAAACGGCTGGGGAGTGCTGTTCCTGCAAGAGGCCAAGGGATTCTCGGATGTAGAGGCGATTTCCGTAGTCTCGATAAACGCACTGCTGGGAATACTCGGAACCGTGCTCTCGGGATGGTTCTCGGACAAACTCTTCAAGGGAGACCGAAAGATACCCGCCCTGCTGTTCGGCATACTGAACTCCCTGGCCCTGGCACTGTTCCTGTACGGAGGAAATGCCATGTGGGTGAACGTCCTCTCGATGGTGCTGTTCGGAATAGCAATCGGCGTGCTGATCTGCTTCCTTGGAGGATTGATGGCTGTGGACATCGTGCCGCGAAAGGCCACGGGTGCCGCGCTGGGGGTCGTGGGAATAGCAAGCTACATCGCGGCGGGCATTCAGGACGTAGCATCGGGATGGCTTATCGACAGGCACATCACCGTAGCCGCCGACGGCGCGAAGCACTACGATTTCGGGCCCGTGGCACTATTCTGGATTGCGGCGTCAGTAATATCATTTCTGCTCCCGCTATTAAACCGGAAAAAAGATAAAGGCTAACTATTGAAACTATGACTTACAACCGAACTTAGAGCATCAGATACAATCCTATATGAAATAATATCAGGAAATGGAGCATTATCCTATCTGCAAGCCCTGGGACTTCTTGAAGTTCCGGGGCTTGTCGTTTCCGAATATCAAAAGATCCGAGGACCTCCTACGGATTTGCAAAGTAATGTAATAAACAAATTATATTGAAATTCAAAAAACAGATAGCCATGTTACGAAATACCCGATCTTTTGAAAAGAATAGTTTTATCCGTTTTCTGCGTCTTTCGCAAGTACGTTCTCTCTTTGCTTCGGAATACGAACAAGCACAAACAGCATACGAACGTTATATCAACTGTATTCAGCGGTTGTTCCGACCCGGAAAATTATCTCCTGCGGATACACTTCATATGATGGCAAAGTTAAGAATAAAGTTGATAGCAATCCAAGAAGAACCGGTAAAAGTGGCTCCGGAAATGGAATCGTTACTTCGGGCAGCCATTGCATTGACAAATTTCGAAATAAAAATGGTCTGGTTGAAAGTAAGCCATCCTGCGGTCATGGACTGTAGTAAGAAAGTCGCATTGCCGAAGTCTCCGATTTATTTGGCAGAACAATTTACGCCCACAGATCTTATGGAAATAGTAACTTCGATGCAGGGACTCGGAGTCGGACGATGTCTCGATGGTTCACAGGCTTCTTTGGATATGTTCGTAGAAAGTTTCTCGTGGATGTTCAATGTTCGGATAAACAATCCCAATCAGTGTAAGCATGCAATACTGAACCGAAAACTGCGGTTGACTCGTTTTTTGGACTTATTGAGAGGATATCTCATTGAAAGAAGCCAACAATGATAATCGGCAGCCCTCACTTAAGGGCTGTTTCCAATTCTGGAGAATATAATTTTATAGAATACAAAAAAGAAATTTGTTATACCTTTATCGTTTTCGACAATTTGCCTATTTTGAGAATTTTTCATATCTTGCGAGAGGTTATTTGAAATGCGGTATTTGAGCGCAAGTCGCTGAAAATAAGCCGTTGTCTTTTCGTTACCTATTCTCCTGTACAAAGATGTAACGACTCGATAAATCAAGTCGTTACATCTTTATAAACCCACACCGATGATTATTCGGTATTTTCCGATAGCGCTATTGTCGTAGCTTATCAGGCGTTTCTGTTTGCCCCTCTCCGGGCGGCGGTTCGGAGGCGGGACGTCCGGTCGTGGAGTTCCGGCTGTTGTTATTCGTGCGCTTCGCGGATTAGTTCGCCCAGCACTTCGATGCTGTCGGCCGTGATATGGGGCTGCGGGTCGGCCTTGTCGGCCACGTCGAGCGTCGTTTCGCCCGAGAGCACCAGCACGCCCATCGCCCCGGCGTTGTGGGCCATCTGGACGTCGGTGTAGATGCGGTCGCCGACCATGGCGATCTCGTAGGGCTGCAACCCGTGGCGCGAGAGGATGCCCGAAAGCATGTTCGGGTCGGGCTTGCCCAACGTGATGTCGGGGCGGCGTCCCGTGGCGTGTTCGAGGCAGGCGCAGATCGAGCCGCAGTCGACCAATACGGTCGGCTGATCGGTGGGGCACACCCGGTCGGGGTTGGTGGCGATATAAGGCACTCCTTGTTTGATCCACCAGGCCGCGCGGCAGAGCCGTTCGTAGCGGAGCGTCATGTCGAACGCCGCCACGATCACGTCGGGCACGTCGTCGGCCGAGTCGGCGCACGACTCGAAGCCCGCAGCCTCGAATTCCGAGATCATCGACGGCGTGCCGAGCAGGAACAGCCGCTTGGCCGCAGGGTGATGGGTCTTGATGTAGTCGATCGTGGCCAGCGCCGTGGTGTACATCTCGTCGCGCGAAGCCCTGATGCCCAGCGTGTCGAGTTTATGGAGGTAGTCCGCGATGCTTTTCGACGGGTTGTTCGTCAGGAACGAGTAGCCGATCCCCTGTTCCTTGAGTCCGTGCAGGAAGGCCTGCGTGTAGGGGAACAGCGACATCCCCATGTAGATCGTGCCGTCCATGTCGAGCGCCACGTGGCGGATGCGGCGCAGGCGTTCCATCAGTTCGGCGTGCTCCCAGACGGAGCGGTACTTGTGAAAGGGTTTGTTTTCCATGTCGTTATTTGTTCTTTTTGTCGATGCGGTGTTGTTTGATCACGGCGCCCGCGGTGTTGACCACCTTCAGGTCGATGCCCTTCGCGTCGGCCGACACGCGGAGGCAGTCGTTGTTCGAGTTGACGAGGATCGGGAAGTCGACCCCGCGGCTGCCGTCGTCGATCCAGTGGTAGCGGTGGTAGTGGCCGCAGAGCATCAGGTCGATGCCTTTGCCGGCGAGTTCGGGTACGAACAGCCTGCGGATCTGCTGTTCGCCGTACCAGCTGTCCTCCTTGCCCGGGATCATGTGCATCAGCACGATGCGCACGGGGGCCGCCCGGAATTCGTCGCTGTTGACGACGCCTTTCAGCCATTCCGCCTGCTGCCGGCGGTATTCGTTCCAGTCGCCCATGCCGTAATAGCGGGGATCGTTGTCGGGCTTGTCTTCACAGCCGTCGAGCACGATGAAGAAGGCCGGGCCGCGGCGGAACGTGTAGTAGGTTTCGCCGGTCGGTGTGGGGAAATAGTCGAGCCAGTGCTGTGCATAGGCGCCGCGGTTCTCGTGGTTGCCGCGCGTCACGGCGAGGGGGATGCCCGCGGGCGTGAGTATCTTCGATGCCGACCCGAGGCAGGCGTCCCAGAGCGTCTGCTCGGTCTCGGTCTGGCTGGCCAGGTCGCCGTTCAGGCAGACGAAGTCCGGCTGGGCTTCGGGGGCCTCCTTGATCAGCAGCTGGAAAACGGAGTCGCGGGCGTGGATGTCGTTGACCATCCAGAAATCGACCTTTTCCTGTGCAGGGTCGAGGGTTCTGATGGTGTAGGGCTTGCGCCGGTACACTTCGCTGCCGTCCCCGTCGTCGAGGATGACGCGCCGGTTGCCCTCGTTCAGGACGATTCCCCGCTGCATGATGCGGTAGCGGTAGGTCGTGCCGGGTTGGAGCCCTTCGATCCGCACCCGGTGCATGCGTCCGACGCGGCAAAGTCCGAGATGCGAGTCGTAATACCTGGGCCGTTCGGCCGAGTAGAAGTGCGATCCGTCCATCGGGGCGAGTTCGACCCAGCCGATGGCGTCGGCCTTTGCGTCCCAGACGACCGTGAAGCCGTCTTCGGTGACATTCAGTACATAGGGTCCGTGTGCGATGCGTACCGTAGGCGGCACGGCGGTTTGGGCGAGGGCGGCGGCCGTCAGCAGGAGCGCGCCCAGCAGCAGGGTAAGTCGTTTCATGGTGAAAGTTGTATCGGTTCGAAATCCAAAGGTATGTTTTTATTTTCTTTTATCCAATTTTTCGTTTTATTAATCCGAAAAGAAATAAAATGCATTGTGAAAGGAAAATTTTTTCGTCGCTTTTGGCTGTCGAAAGGAAAATAATATCTATATTTGCCTTTGTTTTGGGAAACCCGGGAGCTTTCCTGCGGGTTTCGTTTGTGAAAAATTGGAAACGGTAAAATCAAGCAGATATTCTATGAATAAGGTAGAGAGCGCCCTTCAGCGCACGACCGACACCAAAGCGCTGGTGATCGGCGTCGGAACCCTTCCGCGGACGGCGGAGATGTTCAACGAGTTGTTTCCCGGCTGCCGCGCCGTCGTGGTCGCCGACACCAATACGTGGCGCGTCGCCGGCGGCGAGGTGCACCGCATCCTCGCCGATGCGGGGATCGGGCAGGACGAACCGCACGTGTTCGCCGATCCGAAACTCTACGCCGAATGGTCGTTCGTCGAGGAGCTGGACGGTGTGCTGGCTGCGACCGATGCCGTTCCCGTGGCCGTCGGTTCGGGCGTGATCAACGACCTGACCAAACTCTGCTCCCACCACAACGGCCGCCGTTACATGGTGGTCGGCACGGCTGCTTCGATGGACGGTTATACGGCCTACGGAGCCTCGATCACCAAGGACGGCAACAAGCAGACCTTCGACTGTCCGGCGCCGCTGGGCATGGTTCTCGATCCGTCGATTTCGGCCGCTGCGCCCGCCAGAATGTCGGCTTCGGGCTACGCCGACCTGATCGCCAAGATCCCTGCCGGGGCCGACTGGATGCTTTCCGACGCCGTGGGGTCGGAGCCGATGGACGATTTCGCCTTCGGATTGGTGCAGGACGGGCTGAAAGAGGCTCTGTCCGATCCCGCAGGCGTGCATGCGGGCAATGTGGAGAAGGTCGAACAGCTGGCCGAAGGGCTGCTGTTGAGCGGTTTCGCCATGCAGGCCACGCAGTCGAGCCGCCCGGCTTCGGGCGCCGAACACCAGTTCAGCCACCTGTGGGACATGGAGCACCTGAAATACAACGGCGCTTCGGTGTCGCACGGCTTCAAGGTCGGTATCGGCACGCTGGCCTCGACGGCCTTTCTCGAAATGCTGCTCGACGCCCCCGTGGAGCAGCTGGACATCGAGAGGTGCGTCGCTGCGTGGAAATCGTGGGACGAGACCGAGCGGGACATCCGGGCCATTTTTAACGACGATCCCGAATTCGTGGCCCGCGGCCTGAAGGAGACCCGCGACAAATATGTCGACAGGGAGGGGCTGCGCGACCAGCTCACGCGGCTCAAAAAGGCGTGGCCCGAACTGCGCGAACGCATCCGCCGGCAGATCATTCCTTTCGACGAGGTGCGCCGCCGCCTGGAACTCGTCGGGGCGCCTTATGAACCTGAACAGATCGGCGTTTCGCGCACCCGTTTCCGCGAGGCGTTCGGGAAGATTCCCTACATGCGCAGCCGCTATACGGTCATCGACACCGCCTTCCGCTGCGGCTGGATGGAGGAGTGGCTCGACCGGCTGTTCGGCAAGGGCGGCGTCTGGGAGGTCGGAAGCCCTGCGCCGGGTTCTGGCGAACCGGCTCGCTCCGCCGCGGCTCCGGTCCCGGGCGCATAGAGCCGTGTGCGGCTTCCGGGCGATAAAACGGAAAAATCACGAAAATAATTTAGAATATCGCTCCGAAAGTTGTATATTTGGCTTCTGAAACTACTAACTTTCATTTCGAAATGACATCTGAACAAACCAAGCGTTTCAAGTATTGGCAGATGCGTACGATTATCGCGACGATGGTCGGTTACGCGCTCTTCTACTTCGTGCGCAAGAACTTTTCGCTGGCCATGCCCGGCCTGGAAGCCGATCTCGGCATTTCGAAGACGAGCCTCGGCATCTTCCTCACCCTGAACGGCCTGATCTACGGCTTTTCGCGTTTCGCCAACGGCATTCTGGCCGATCGCATGAACGCCCGCTGGTACATGGCCGTCGGTCTGGCGCTGTGCGCGCTGGCCAACTTCGCGTTCGGATTCGGCGAGGACGTCTCCTACTGGATCACGGGCGAGCATTCGGGCGACCAGTTCGGCAACACGATGATCCTCTTCATGGGCGTCATGTGGGTCGTTAACGGACTGTTGCAGGGTACGGGATTCCCGCCCTGCGCGCGTCTGCTGACCCACTGGATTCCGCCTACGGAGCTGGCGACGAAAATGTCGGTGTGGAATACCTCGCACTCGATCGGCGCGGGCCTCGTGGTGATCCTCTGCGGTTACATCATGGGTACGCTGGGCACGAACATGGCGGGCGATCCCGACGCCGTGGCTTCCATCGCCGCCAACCTGGGCGTTTCGCCCGACGATGCCGCGGGCATGGAGCGCGTGATGACCTCCGCGGCGCATGTCGGGGCGTGGAAGTGGTGTTTCTGGATTCCGTCGGCGATCGCTTTCGCCGGAGCCATCGGGCTGGTGGTTTTCCTGCGCGACACCCCGACCTCGGTGGGGCTTCCCGAACTGGAAGGAACCGAGACCAGGCAGGTGAAAACCGAAAAGAAGGGCGCCGAGCACAAGGCGTTCCTGATGAAATACGTCTTCAAGAATCCGCTGATCTGGATTCTGGGCTTCGCCAACTTCTTCGTCTACATCGTCCGCTTCTCGGTGCTCGACTGGGGGCCTTCGCTGCTGAGCCAGTCGAAGGGCGTCTCGATGTCGCACGCCGGATGGCTCGTGGCGATGTTCGAGATTGCCGGCATCCTCGGCATGCTCTTCGCCGGCTGGGCGACGGACAAGTGGCTCAAGGGCCGTGCGCACCGCACCTGCGTCTTCTGCATGGCGGGCGCCGCGCTGTTCGTTTTCCTGTTCTGGCAGCTGCCTGCCGACGCTCCGATCTGGCTGCTGTTCACGACGCTCTGCGCCGCAGGGTTCTGCATCTACGGCCCGCAGGCGCTGATCGGCATTGCCGCCGCGAACCAGGCCACGAAGAAGGCCGCCGCCACGGCCAACGGCCTCACGGGGCTGTTCGGCTACGCTTCGACGCTCGTTTCGGGCGTGGGACTGGGCTTCGTGGCCCAGCACTACGGCTGGAATTGGGCCTATGTCGGCATCCTGGGCATGGCCGTCGTGGGCATGCTGGTCTTCCTCCTGATGTGGGGCGCCAAGGCCGACGGCTACGAACCCGAGGCGGAATAAGGGAATCGAAGGTTCTGTTTTAGATGATGATACGGACTTCGGTCCGGAAGGGTCCGGCCCGTCACGGGTTGCGGACCTTTTTTTGCGAAATACGGAATCTTTTTTTATCTTTGGTGGCGTAACGATACTTTTATCAGTCGGAAGGTTTTGCCGAACCGTTAGTTAATCCGGGTGCGCGCCCGTCCGACTTTTTTTGTATCTTTTCTTTTGTAACACTTTAAATATCCGACTGATATGTTGAGCATTGCCGAACGGCACAAATACATTCTCGATAGCCTGAACAAGCACGGTTTCGTCCGGATTACCGACGTTGCCAACGAACTGGGCGTTACGAAGGTGACCATCCGCAAGGACATCAAGATTCTCGAAAGCAAAGGCCTGTTATATAAGGTGCACGGCAGCGCGCGTCCGGCCAATCCCCACGTTGCGGACCTCGACGTGCATGTGAAGGACAACATCAACCGCGACGCCAAGCGGCGCATCGCCCAGCGGGCGGCGGAGATGCTCGGCGAGACCGACTCGATCATCGTGGCCTCCGGCTCGACCGTCTACGCCTTCGCCGAGGAGATCAAGATGCGCATGTGGCATCACCTGAACATCGTCACGCCGTTCCTGCGGCTGGGCGTGCTGCTGAACGAGTCGGAGAACGTCAACGTCGTGCAGCTGGGCGGCTCGGTGCACAAGAAGTCGCTGTCGGTGCTGGGCGAAGAGGCCGCGCGCGAACTGGACGACTGCATCTGCTCGAAGGTCTTCTTCGGGGTGGACGGCATCGACCCCGAGCACGGCATCACGACTTCGACTATCGACGAGGCGAAACTCACGCGGCGGATGATGCACGCCGCCTCGCAGGTCATCGTGCTGGCCGACTCGTCGAAATTCGGACAGCGCGGTTTCGGCCGCATCTGCGCGCTGGAGGACATCGACGTGATCGTCACCGACGAGCGGATTCCCGAACAGATGATCTCGATCATCGAGGAAGCGGGCGTCGATCTGATCATCGTCCGATAGTCCGCTCTCCGGGGCGGGCGGTTCCGGGAGCCGGGGCCTGCTGCGCCGGAAATCCGCGGACATGCGCCTTCCGGTCCGCCGCATGCGGAGTGCGTGCGGTGGGGCGTATACGGCATGTTGAAAAATTTTTCCGGAAAAAGTGTTGCAGAGGCGGCGAAAATGCCCTATCTTTGTGCACAATTATAGCGACACCTGAATCCTATGAATTGTAAACCCAACATAGCATCGGCGCAAGCGTTTTGGCAGCAGGATTACTGGTCGGGTTTCCAGTCTCCGACGGATTCGGGCATTATTGTTTTATTAGGGTAACTGTTTTGGTTGCCCTATTTTTTTGTGTCCAGCGACGAATGAAGACATTTTACACCAACGCGAAGATTTTCCGCAACGGTCGTTTCGAACCGGGGCTGATCGCCGTCGAAGGGGGCCGCATCGCGGCCGCCGGGGAACCGCGCCCGGGCGACCGGGTGGTGGACCTCGGGGGGCGGCACCTCGTGCCGGGGCTGGTCGACGTGCATGTGCACCTGCGCGAGCCGGGCTTCCCGCAGAAGGAGACCATTGCGACGGGTACGGCCGCCGCGGCCCGCGGGGGGTATACCACGGTCTGCTCGATGCCCAACCTGAACCCTGCGCCCGATACGCCGGCGACGCTCGGTGAGCAGCTGGAGATCATCCGCCGCGACGCCGTGGTGCGCGTGAAACCCTACGGTACGATCACGATGGGTCAGCGCGGATGCGGCGAACTGGTCGATTTCGCGGCCTTGGCCCCGCAGGTCGTCGGCTTCTCGGACGACGGCCGCGGCGTGCAGTCGGCGGAGCTGATGGAGGAGGCGATGCGCCGGGCCGCGGCTGTCGGTAAACCGATCGTGGCTCATTGCGAAGTCGATGAACTGCTGCGCGGGGGCTATATCCACGACGGGGTTTACTGCCGCGAGCACGGGCACAAGGGCATCTGCTCCGAGAGCGAGTGGCGGCAGGTCGGGCGCGACATCGCGCTGGCGGAGAAGACCGGCTGCCGGTATCACGTCTGCCACGTCTCCACGAAGGAGAGCGTCGAACTGGTGCGCCGCGCCCGGGCGAAGGGGCTGCGCGTGAGCTGCGAGACGGCGCCGCACTACCTGCTGCTGTGCGACGAGGATTTGCAGGAGGAGGGTCGCTTCCCGCCGCTGCGGAGCCGCGCCGACCGCGAAGCGCTCGTCGCGGGCATTCAGGACGGCACGATCGAGGTCATCGCCACGGACCATGCCCCCCACACCGCCGCCGAGAAGGCGCGCGGACTGGCCGGGAGCGCCATGGGCATCGTGGGGCTGGAGACCGCTTTTCCGCTGCTTTATAAATACCTGGTGCTGGAGGGGGTGATCACGCTCGAAAAGCTCGTCGCCCTGATGTCGGTGAATCCCCGCCGGATTTTCGCGCTCGAAGGAGGCGTGGAGGAGGGCAATGCCGCCGATTTTACGGTGCTGGACCTCGGGGCGGAGTATGCCGTGGACCCCGGGACGTTCCTTTCGAAGGGGCGGGCCACGCCCTTCGCCGGATGGAAGGTGCAGGGCCGCGCCGTGCTGACGGTGGTGGGCGGCAAAGAGGTTTATGACGATAACTACGAATCAAACAGATAAGGATGAAAGCTTTTACGAAAAAAATTGTCTTGGAGAACGGCCGCGAGTTCTACGGATACGGTTTCGGCGCCGACCGCGAGGCCATCAACGAGATCGTCTTCAATACCTCGATGGTGGGGTATCAGGAGATCATGTCCGATCCGTCGTATACGGATCAGATGGTCGTGATGACCTACCCGCTGATCGGCAACTACGGTATGGCCGACGAGGATTACGAGACCAAAACGCCGACCATCGGCGGCATGATCGTGCGTGAGTACAACGACTCGCCCTCGAACTTCCGCTATACGAAGACGCTGAACGAGGTCTTCGAGGAGCACGACATTCCGGCCATCTGGGGCGTGGACACCCGCGCCCTGACGCGCATCATCCGCGACGAGGGGTCCCAGAAGGTGCTCATCACCGACGTGGCGACGCCGCGCGACGAGGCCCTGCGCAAACTCGGCGAATACGTCATGCCGCGCGACATGGTTTCGCGTGTGAGCTGCAAGAAGCGCTGGATGTCGCGAGTCCCCAACCACAAGTACGACGTCGTGGCCGTCGACTGCGGCATCAAGTACAACATCATCCGTCTGCTGAACCGCGTGGGGTGCAACGTGACCGTCATGCCCTACAACTCCACCGTGGAGGAGATCATGGCCTTCCATCCCGACGGGCTTGTGCTTTCGAACGGCCCCGGCAATCCCGAGGACGTGACGCCGGTGATCGAACTGGTGAAGCAGCTCCGCGGCAGGCTGCCCATCTTCGGAATCTGCATGGGCCACCAGCTGATTTCGCTGGCCTACGGCGCCCGGACCTTCAAGATGAAGTTCGGCCACCGCGGCGCCAACCACCCGGTGAAGAATCTCGTGACGGGGAAACTCGAAATCACGAGCCAGAACCACAGCTACGCCGTGGATGTCGATTCGCTCGCCGGCACGGGGCTTACGCTGACGCACGTCAACCTGCTCGACGGCACGGCCGAGGGCGTGGAGTGCGCCGCCGACCGGGTTTTCTCGATGCAGTACCACCCCGAGAGCGCTTCGGGTCCGCAGGACAGCGCTTATTTGTTCAAGAAGTTCACAAAAATAATGGAGGAGCACAAAAATGCCTAGGAGAAAAGATATCAAGAAGGTTCTGGTCATCGGTTCGGGTCCCATCGTCATCGGACAGGCCGCCGAGTTCGACTATGCGGGTACGCAGGCGTGCCTCGCGCTCAAGGAGGAGGGTTACGAGGTGATCCTCGCCAACTCGAACCCCGCTACCATTATGACCGACACGCACATTGCGGACAAAGTCTACATGGAGCCGCTGACGCTGGAATACGTCGCCAAGATCATCCGCTTCGAGCGTCCCGACGCCATCGTCCCGGGGCTGGGCGGACAGACGGGCCTGAACCTTGCGGTGCAACTTGCCAAGAAGGGTATCCTGAAAGAGTGCCAGGTCGAGATCCTGGGCACCTCGTTCGAGTCGATCGAACGCGCCGAAGACCGCGAACTTTTCAAGGAGCTGTGCGAGTCGCTGGGCGAACCGGTGATCGAATCTAAAATCGCCATGTCGGTCGAGGAGGCCGTGGAGGTCGCCGCCCAGATCGGCTATCCCGTCGTGCTGCGTCCCGCCTATACGCTGG
>ERZ791883.2035-NODE-2035-length-14619-cov-6.305067_pt1 | contig 14619 bp, 15 predicted proteins | sample MGYA00510160_ERZ791883 | MGnify/ENA primary metagenome ERZ791883 (study PRJEB30046, sample SAMN00792072) | human gut metagenome | study: EMG produced TPA metagenomics assembly of the A metagenome-wide association study of gut microbiota in type 2... | reverse complement strand
TGGGCTGAAAATGGTGATTTCAGCTGGGCTCTAAATGGTCAAATCAGATGGGCTCTAATACAGTAGAAAGCGTGACTTTTCTGGAGGAAGGAGCGTCTTTATGAGAAGTCAAAAAACATACACCAAGGATTTCAAAATCCAGGTATGTAAACTTGTTTTGGATAAAAATAAGTCCGTACCGCAGTTGGCCAAAGCTGTTAACATTGCTTCACAAACTATTTACCGCTGGCTCAAGGAATACCAGGATTATGGCGAAGATGCCTTTGTAGGCTCTGGGTACCTAAGGAGTTCTGAAGCTAAGCTTAAACAACTTCAAAAAGCTAATGAAAAGCTGAGAATGGAGAACGACATTCTAAAAAAGCAGCAGCATACTTTGCTTCCGTCCCCAAGAGAGAGTCGAATTCGCCAAAAGCGATCTAAAGGAGTATCCGGTTAGTGAAGTATGCGAAATCCTAAATATCACCCGCGCTGCATATTACTACCAACGTCGCCAACCTTCCCGTGACAAAATAGCCTTGGAACAAAGGGTTATTAACTGTTTTAATGAGCACCATGAGGAATATGGGAAGAAACGTATTAAACACGCGCTGGCCCAAGATCCTCAGCCGGTCATGGTCAGTCTTTCTTTTATTGCCAGGGTGCTTCGGGAAAATGATCTTCATGCCAAAGCAGGCCGTAAGAAGACTAAAAAGGAGTCCATTGGCTATAGCAGCCTTGATGGATGCCTGTGGCAGAAATCCCTTCCGTCCCATTGGTGCTGTGTATCATTCTGACAATGGAGGCTGCTTCAAATCCAAGGCAATGAGCGAAACATTCGATAAAATGCACTTCCGTCGCAGTCTCTCCAGGCCAGGGCATCCAATGGACAATCAGCCCATAGAAAGTTTCTGGCATACACTAAAAACGGAAATGCCTGATACAAGCCAAATGAGTTATGAGAAAGCGGTAGTGACCGTTTTTGAATATATTATTGATTACAATGCTAATCGTATTCATTCGGGTATCGATTATGTAACCCCGAATGAAAAATACAAACAATTAGCAGGGTAGAAAAATGTCACGGTTCTATGTGTCTAAATACCTTGACACTTTTCAGAATCTGAACCTGGAAGCTGACAAAAATGGAGAGATTGGGGCAACGCCTCAATCTCTCCATTTATATATCCGCACTTTTTTCTTCTTCTCCACCTCCGTAGCCTTTTCCTGTACTTCCTTATCTTCTTCTGAATCCCACAGCAGTTCGAACCGGGGATCATTTTTCAGGTTCACATACAGGGGGTCCAGATCGGTGGTGAGAAAATGGGTGAAGGGATACCGGGTGACAAAATCCCGGTAATCCAGTTTTCCGAAAATCAGGGAACAATATTCTTTCATCACGTCTTTCTGGTGGTTCAGTTTGGGCTTGAAGACTTCAGCCCGGGTATCCATGTAGCAGGGAATTCCCTGGAATTCTGCATAGGGACCATCGTTGTATCCTGTCCACAGGCAAACGGGACTTCCATTGGCGTCCTGTTGAATCACATCCACGCTTTTGGCAAGAACGAAATCTTCTTGGGGCAGTTGGAATTTTGCTATGGAAAAAGGAACCAGCAGCAGTAAAGCAAGAGCTGCAAACAGTGTCCGGAGGTTTGGACGCAGTGTAAGGGGATTCAACCGCTCTTTCCAAAGTATCCGGAAATTCCATACTGCCATCAGCAACAGGATTCCAAAAGCACCTAAAAATAGAGGGTAACGGTCGGAGGTTACCTTTGTTTGCTGAAACAGTGCCCAAGTACCGAACAAAGCCGCCGTTCCCAACAGAAGAACCATCCGGCGGGTTCGGGGCCAGGAAGAAACACTGACAGTGGCATGGAGATTTTTGTAATCGGCCAGAATATCAGCCAAGGGAAAAAGTCCGGCCACTAAGAAAAGAAAGGAACTCCGGTTGGCCTGAAGTGCCATGAACCCGGTGCCCAGAGCCAGCAGCTGCTGCCGCAGGGGAAGGGAATGGCGGGCATAGATGGCGGTGCAGAAAAACAGCAGAACAAGTATTATGACCAGATAGGGGAATCCTGGATCCATACTCAGGGGATGCATTTCGGATACCAATTGGTTAATGTCCTTATATCCATAGGAATTGAAGGCATAGGTCATGGATTCTGTTCCATACGGGCTGCAGAAGCCGCCTGCCACAATGGCAGCAAACAGCAACAGGAAATCTTTGGCTTTCCAGGTCAGTTCCCATTTGCCAAAGGGAAGATGGGGACCTACCAGAGCTTCACAGGCATAGGGCAGCAGGAAAACCGTGAACATGGGCCACATGGCTCCATGGAGGTTGACCAGGAGAACAGACAGCAGAAAGAATAAAGGAATCAGGGACCGGGGCATACGGGGGTGGCTGACAGATCTTTCCAGCAGATAAATTTCCAGAAGAAAAATCAGACCTGACATGGTCTGGGGACGCTGGAACAGATAGCCTGCGGACAGCAGGAAAAGCCAAAGCAGCAGGAAAAAACGGACGGGGCCCGAAATTTGTCTGATTTTCAACTTTACCAACCGGACATAGACAAAAAAGAAAAGGGCTGCCATAATCCAGTTGTAAGCCATCATGGCTTTCAGACCACCCAGTTTGTACAGTTTCCACAACCCAAGGTCAAAGAGCCATTGATGCATGACAAAATGAAAATTTTGATGGATGGTAAATGGCTCCACATGGGGGATGCCGAACTGTTCCACATACCGTCCGCTGTTCAGCAGGAACCAGCCATCGTTGTCGAACCGGTTGGTGAACAGCACAACCACTAGAATCAGGAAAATGGCATAAATAAGGGAAGAAAGTTTATTTTTCATGGCTCTGTCCTTCCTGTGTTTCCATTTCCTGATATTCCTGCTCCGTATTCACCTGCCACAGGGCCGTTTTGTCAGTTTTCCCCTGGCGAATCAGGTCCACGGCGGTCATGGCGGAGAGCATGGAATGGTCCATGTTGTTGTACCGGTGCTGGCCGTTCCGTCCCATGCAGTAAAGGTTGGGGATGGTGTCCAGTTCCTGCCGGAGCCGGGGAAAATCCCCATAGCTGCCGTAATAGGCCGGATAGGCCTTTTTCATCCGCACCACATGGCCTTCCTGCACCGCCCCGGGCCGGATCACATGGATGGTTTCCAGTTCTTTGGCGGCAAAGGAAATAAAATCACTGTCGGTCATGGACCATAGGTCGTCCTCTTCCTGACAGAAATATTCCAGGCCGATCCACAGGGTGTGGAGGGGATCCCGGACCAGGTAGGGGGACCAGTTGTTGAAAATCTGGAGCCGGCCCAATTTTACGTCCGGTTCCTGGACGTAAATCCAGCAGTCCGGGACCATATGGTTCAGGGTAGGGTGATCCGTCTCATTTTTCAGTTCCAACCGGTCCACCAAAAGGCCGGCGGTGACGAAATCCCGGTAGGGAAGGGCGGCAGCGGTTTCTCGGGCCTGGGGGGAAAGCCAGTCCTGAGGCAGGCCGGCGGCCAGGTCCTTTACCGGCATGGTGGACAGGACGAAATCTGCCGGCACCTGCTGGAGGTTCCCTTCCCGGTCCCGGTACTGGACGGCAGAAAGGGTTTTGTCCCCTCCGTCGGTGAACCCGGTGACTGTGGCTCCCATGCGGATCTCCCCGCCCAGACGGAGCACTTCGTCCCGGAGGGTTTCGTAGAACTGTCCGGGGCCGAATTTGGGATAGAGGAACCGTTCGATAAGGGAGGTCTGGACTTCCTTGGGCTGGATGTGGAAGGTCCGCTGGAACAGGTCTTTCAGCACGGCGCCGATGGAAATGCCCTTGATCCGCTGGCTGCCCCAGTCGGCAGAGAGGTTTTTGGGAGAAAGACCCCAGACTTTTTCGGTATAGCCAGCGAAAAAGGTCCGGTAGAGTTTTTCTCCGAACCGGTTGATCATGAAATCTTCCAGGGTGTTTTCCGGCCGTTTGTGAAAGCAGGAATACAGGTAGGAACAGCCGATTCCTGCCATGGCGGGGATCCCCAGGTTCCGGATGGTGGTCCGGTTCAGGGATACCGGGTAATCGAAGAATCTGTGCCGGTACAGGATCCGGGATACCCGCTGGCGGTCCAAAAATACCCGGTCCGTCTCTTCCGGATCCACTCCCTGAGGATCCAGGGTGCAGGAACGGTGGAGCAGTCGGTCGTCCAGAGCCGGGGCGGAAGCACGGGGCATGAGACTGTCCCACAGAGCCTGGACACGGGAGTCTTTGGTGAAGAAGCGGTGCCCGCCGATGTCCATCCGGTTGCCGGAAAAGTTGACGGTGCGGGAAAGGCCGCCCACCTGGGTATCGGATTCCAGAATCAGGGGGTGAATGGATGTGGTGCGCAGAAGTTCATAGGCAGCCGTAAGCCCCGCCGGCCCGGCCCCAATGATTACAGCCTGTTTTGTCATGTGCGGTCCCTCTTTTGTCAGTAGTTTACATAGCAGTCAAAACTTATTTCATTATATACGATTGTTGGAAAAGAAGGAAGGGGGAGAGGGGGGCCCGGTGGACGAAAACCTTTCACACACGGTTACTCAACTAAACTGTGGTACAACTGGTGTAAATGTGATAAAATATAGAAAAATATTCACAAATCCGGGCTGTGGACGGGTTGTGACAATACATGACTGGATAGGGACGAAGGAAGGGAAGTTTTGTCCTTTTTCTGGGGGAACCGAGGGGGAACGTCGTGAAAAAGCTGGAGAAACTCACTGAAATCATCGAAAAAATGTCGCCCCGGAAGCTGCTGCTTCTGTGCGGATCCGCAGCACTGGCTGTGTTCCTGCTGCTGTATGTGATCCTTTCCGCCCTGTTTCCGGATCAGAACAACGGAAAGGTAGCGGCAGGGAATGTAACCGTGGTGGAAGCGGCCCGGGACATCGCGCCCCAGACCGTCCTTACCGACGATATGCTGAAAACCGTGGAAGTGCCTGCCAACCTGGTGCCAGCCGGTGCCCTGACGGACAAGAAACAGGCCCTGGGCAAGAAAACCGGCATCGACCTGTTTGCCGGGGATATCCTGACGGAACGGAAGCTCACCTCCCACGGGGGCGGCTTTGTAGGGATGATCCCTGACGGTATGCGGGCAGTTTCTTTCGGTGTCAATGACGTGACCGGGGTTTCCGGCTTCGCCAAACCCGGGGACAAAGTGGATATCCTGCTGGTGACGGACAAGGAAGGGAACGGGATCGTTTCCAAGACCCTGCTGAAGGATGTACTGATCCTGGCAGTGAACAAAAGCTCCGACCGGCCCCAGGGTACCACCACCCAGACCAGCGGCAGCAACGGGAAACAGACCATGCCCAACGGCAGCCAGCCCACCGGGAACACCGGCAGCACCGGCTCCATGGGGACGCCTTCTGTGGTGACCGTGGCCCTGACTCCCTATGATGCAGCCAAACTGATCGGCTCCTCCCGGATCGGCCAGCTCCAGATGATGCTCCGGCCGGCGGACGGTTCTGCCGAAGACAAATCCATTGGATATTATGTGATCCCTCTGCCCAACAGTCCGGCCAGCGCCCCTGCGCCGGCACCGGCACCGGCTGTCCAGCGTGACTATACGCCCCGGCCGGCTCCCCAGGCACCGGCAGCTCCTTCCGGAGACGGTGGGGGAGATGCTGACGGACTGTCGGGAATTGAAGTCATCCGGGGAACCAGTGCTACCAGGGGGAAATGAACATGATCAATTACAGTAAACGCATGGGCCTCCTTGTTACGGCGGCCATTCTGGGAATGACGGGACAGGCGTTGGCTGCCACCACCCTGAGTGTGGCGGTGAACGGGTCCCGATATATGGAAGCCTCCGGGATCACCCGGCTGGCGGTGGGGAATCCGGAAATCGCCGATGTGCGGCTCCTGTCCGGGAACGATTTCCTGCTGGTGGGGAAAAAGCCCGGTTCTACCACTCTTTTGGTGTGGAGCGACAACGGCCGGGAAGAATACAATGTATTTGTCTCCGGCAGTGATGCAGGGACGGCCCAGGCCATCCAGGAAGCCATCGGCTATCCGGAGGTCCAGGTGCAGATGATGAACGGCAAGGTCCTGCTCCGGGGCCGGGTCCAGAACCAGTATGAACACGATTCCGCCATCAAGGTGGCCCAGATGTATCTGGGCAGCGGGGGCGGCAGCACGTCTACCGCTCAGGCAGGAGGAAAGGAAGGCACCGCAGCCCAGGGAGGAAGTACCGATTCCAACATCATCGATATGCTGGATATGACCGAGCCTACCCAGGTGCGGCTGGTGGCCCAGATCATCGAAATCAACACCTCGGCGGAAAAAGACCTGGGAATCCAGTACTGGTCTCCCACTCTGGGGGATAATACTACCGGTGACAGCAATTCCTCGGATATTACCCGGGGGACGCCCGGTCTGTTCTACGCCGGGGAAAACTTCTACAAACAGCGGGGGAGCTTCGGCTGGTTCGGCAGCCATCTGTCCAACCTGAACGCTTCTCTCCAAGCACTGGTCACCAGCGGCAAGGCCCGGATCCTGTCCCGGCCTTCCATTACCACCATGAGCGGCCAGAAGGCCAAGATCCTCATCGGGGGCCGGATCCCCATTCCCACCTCTGCCGGTGACGGGCAGATTGCCATCGACTGGCGGGATTACGGGGTGAAGCTGGACATCGAGCCGGTGGTGGACGCGGACAACAAGATTACTTCCAAGGTCCATGCGGAGGTATCCACCCTGGATTACGGCCACAGTGTGAAGGAAAACGATTTTTCCATTCCGGCCATTGCGTCCCGGGAAGCGGAAGCCATGATCAACGTCCGCTCCGGCATGACCATGGCCATCGGGGGCCTGCTGAATTCCGAAGACAGCAAATCCGTTTCCAAGATCCCGCTCCTGGGGGATATTCCTATTATCGGTCAGTTCTTCCGGCATACTTCCACCACCCGGGACAACCGGGAACTGCTGATCCTGATCACCCCGCTCCTGGTAGGGGACGATTCCCCGGTATCCATGAGCCAGCGGATGAAGGAGAATTACGAGGCATCCGAACGGTATGAACGGAATGCGGAAAAAGTGGATGTGAATACCCCTGTGAAACCGGGGAACGACAAGCAGGAACGGGATATCTGGGGCGGCCGTCCGGAAGAACATCCTGATACGGAGATCCTGGAAGAAAAGAAAGCACCGGAACCGCCTTCCCGGCTGCTGAAGACCACCGACGAAAAGGGCGAAACGGTGCTGGTGCCTCTTTCTGAAGATGATTACCAGCTGCGGAAAGAAAACCTGAAAGTGGTAGGGGTGGAAAAACCCAACGGGGAAATCCAGCTGGACGAACCGGAAGCCCGGGAAGCAGAGAACAAAGGCCGGAATACCGGAAAAGAACCTCTGCTGGTGGAAAAGAAGAAGCCGGAACCCCGGCGGACCACCAGCTTTAGGGAACGGGTCCGGAAGCTCCAGCAGGAGTACCGGGACCAGTGGCAGAATCCCACCCGGCCCTGAATGAGTGCATGATAAAGAACCAGAAACAGCAGGAGGCTTGAAGCTATGGAAGGCAGGAAAGGGACCCTATTTACGGTTTTCAGCACGGCCTATGCCGTGGGCAAAACGCTGCTGGCCATCAACATTGCAGCGGAACTGGCCCGGCAGGGACTGAAAGTGTGCCTGGTGGACCTGGATCTTCAGTTCGGGGATGTGTGCTATTATCTGAAGCTGAACCCGGAACGGACCATTGCAGACGCCCAGAAATCCATGGAAAAGAACCCCAAGGATACGGTGGCGGTGGAATACCTGACCCGGTACCAGGAAGGAAACACCGGGTTCGATGTGCTGGCCAATCCCAAACTGCTGGAAGAGGCCTACAACATGGACAACAACATCATCAAATCCCTGGTGCTCCAGCTCCAGCTGGAATATGATTATGTGATTCTGGACACCACCTCCACTTTCAGTGCTTTGAATCTGTCTATAATGGACCTGTCCACCCTGATCAACTTTGTGGGGATCGTGGACTTCATTCCCACCATCAAGAACATGAAGCGGGGATCGGATACCCTGAAGGAACTGGGATATGACGACAGCAAGATCCGCTATGTACTGAACCGGAGCAATGCCAAGACCCGGATCGATGTGGAGGATGTGGAATCCATCCTGGGGAAGCATTTCGATTATGTGCTGCCCAATGACTTCCAGACTGCCCAGGAATCCATCCGCACCGGAGTACCCTGTATTTTGGGCAGCCGGCATACCCTGCTGGCCCAGGGAATGGCTTCCATGGTGGATGGGTATGTGCATCCGGAAAACGAAGCCCGGGACAGCCGGGGGGACAATTCCGGAGGCGGCTGGCTGAGCCGTATCTTTTCCTGAGGAGGCATGAACCGTGGGTTACAGAACCGTCCTTATTGAAGAAAACCAGGTGATGCAGGAGCGGCTTTCCAGCGTCATCCGGAATACGCCGGGGTTCGAGCTGAGCGCCCGGTACCGGAATGCGGGAGATGCCCTGGGACAGATGCAGGCCTTCAAGCCGGAACTGATCCTGCTGGATATCGACCTGGACCGGAACAGCACCCTGCTGCCGGATCTGAAAAAAGCCTATCCCCATACGGTGATCATCGGCATGAGCCGCCGGTGGGATGCAGAGGCCCAGTCCCGGCTGCTCCAATCCGGGGCCGGGGGCTTTATGGTGAAGCCTTTTTCCGGGGAAGAGCTCCAGGAAACCCTGAAGAACCTTCAGAACACTTCAGCTTCCAGAAATTCGGAAGTAATCGCCTTCTTCAGCCCCAAGGGGAAAAGCGGGAAAACCACCCTGATTGCCAACCTGGGGGCGGCCCTGGCCCAACAGACCGGGGAGCCGGTGGCCATCATCGACGGAGATCTCCAGTTCGGGGATATGGGGGTGTTCTTCAACCTGACCCCCCAGAGCACCATTGTGGAGGCCATCCGGGATATTTCCTTCCTGTCTCCGGTTACTTTAAAGTCCTATTTCGTCCCGGTGAATGAGGAACTGTCCGTATTGTGCGGGGCGGCCAAACCGGACCTGGCGGAAACGGTGACCATGGAAGGCATCACCAGCCTGATCGAAATGGCCCGGGGGATCTTCCGGTATGTGCTGGTGGATCTGTCTTCGGGATTTTCCGATGTGGCCTGCACTGCCTGCGAACTGGCGGACAAGACCCTGGTAATGGCCATGGTGAACGGGGGCTACGAAGTGGAGCATATGAAACGGGCCCTGGAGATTTTCAAAGCCTGGGAGGATTGCGACCGGCGGGTGAAGCCGGTGTTCACCCGGGTAAATCCCTGCACGGAAGAAGCCCGGAAGGAATTTTCCCAGGCCTTGGGCTTCCCGGTGTTCCAGGTGCTGCCCAACGAATACCTGGCAGTGTCTTCTGCTGCGGACAATGGCCGGCTGCTGCTGACCCAGGCCCCGGAGAATCCCTTCTCCCAGGCGGTGGAGCAGATGGCCGGAACCATAAAAAACTGGTGAATTTTCTTCCATCTTGACAGTTGTGAACAGGCTCATCCATGGTATAATACAGGTAGAAAGGAGTAAAAAAGCATGATTGGTCTGGTAGCTCTGCTTTTTGCCTTTCTGTTCTTCCTGGTGCTTTACGCCGGTCTTTCCGTCTATATCCAGCGGCGGCGGGAAGTATCCCAGCGGATCCAGCAGTATGCAGGGTACACTCCTGCAGAGGTCCGTCGGGCAGGCTTTTTGGAAATCCTCCGGACTAAGTTCCATGAACTGTTTGCGGAACGGGTCCGGCGGCCAGGGCGTCCCTGGAACCGGAAAAAACTGGACCTGATGATGATCCAGGCCGGGCTGCCCCTGTTGGGGAACGAATACCTGGCCATTTCCGGGGGACTGGCGGTGCTGGTGTTCCTGGTGACAGCCCTTATGGGCCGGAGCCTGGTAACCGGGCTGCTGGGAGGTATCCTGGCCATCTTCGGTTCCCTGATTTTCCTGAAACGGCGGATCAATCGCCGGAAAGAAGCCTTTGAACGGCAGCTGGCGGATTGCCTTACCCTGGTATCCAACTCCCTCCGGGCCGGGTTCTCCTTTCTCCAGACCATGGAGATCATCTCCCGGGAAATGCAGCCTCCCATGTCCACGGAATTCGCCAATGTAATGCGGAACACGGCCCTGGGCCGGACTGTGGAGGATGCTCTCCAGGAAATGGACCAGCGGGTGGGGAACGAGGACTTCTCATTGGTAATCACCGCCGTATTGATCCAGCAGCAGGTGGGGGGCAACCTGGCCACCATCCTGGATACCATCCGGGAAACCATCAGCGAACGGATCCGGCTCCGCCGGGAAGTGGGGACACTGACAGCACAGGGGAAATTCTCCGGAATTGTGCTGACCTGTATTCCAGTGGCTTTGGGATTGTTTTTTGCGGTAAGTTCTCCGGAATATCTGAAACCGCTCCTGACCACCAGTATAGGAAAAATGGCCATCGGCGTTGCGGTGGTGATGGAAATCATCGGCTATCTGCTTATCAGCCGGATTGTGGACATTAAGATTTAATATGTCCCCTGAATTTTGGTAAAAAGGGATTTTCTCTTTTTATAAATATTGCAATTGTACCTTTTCACTGAAGGAGGTGAAAACTATGATTACCATGGCAAAGATGATGTACGACATGTACATTAAACCCCGTCTGGGTGAAAAAGGCCAGGACATGGTGGAATATGCCCTGATGCTGGCCATCATCGTTGGAATCGGCTGGTTGATTTATCAGCAGAGTGGTATTGCTAAAAACATCAACGCAGTGTTCACAAACGCTGGAAGTCTGATGAACGCAGCTAATACTGCTAAAACTAATTGATTTTGTTGTTATGCTGAAAGAACTCCTGCCTTCGCAGGAGTTCTTTCGAAAGGGCATCAGCTTCCGGTTGGTGCCTTTTCGAAAGAACTTGGAAGTCAAAGAAAGGGGGACCCATGATGAAGCGGCAAAAGGGACAGGATATTGTGGAATTTGCCATTCTGGTCCCTCTTTTTTTTCTCATCCTGATTGCCATGTGTGCTTTCGGGATGTTCTTCAGCGATTATATCACCTTCAACAATGTGGCCCGGTCTGTGGCCCGGGAAGCGGTGGTCCGGGAGCCCGGGGACAGCTGGGACAATGTGAAGACCCGGAACTTCAATGAGTACAAAACTGCAGGGAATCTGTACAAACTGACCAATGAGAACAACATCACCATCCAGCAGACCACGGTGGACGGGTCTCCTTCAGTGACGGTGACGGTGCAGGCACCCATGAAGACCCAGGGGGCCTTCTTCTCCAATCTGGGCTGGGCAGGGCTGCTCCAGGGGAGTGACCTGAAGACCATGCGGGCCACCTACACCATGTATGATGAGAATCAGCAAAAATAAGGAAAACCTGCCAGATCCGGGGACCTGGCAGGATACAAGGGGGATACGGCGTTGAAACTGCTGGAACGGCTGGGACGGAAAACTGAAAAAGGCAAGCCCGAGGTCCGGGAGAATCCCATATTCAACGGACGGGCGGCGGACGCCCGGGAAGAAGAGTACCAGAATCTGAAGGTGAGCGTCCACCGGGCCATTGTGGATGAAATGAGTGCGGAACAGCAGAAGGTGCTGGATTCTGCCACCCACAGCCGGCAGGATATCGAAAACGTGATCTCCGGTTATGTCCAGCGGGTGCTGGAGCACAATCCCTTTGTGGTGCCCCGGGGAGAACGGGCCCGGCTGGTATCCGACATCTGTGACGAAATCCTGGGGCTGGGACCCATCGAACCGTTCCTGAAGGACGACAGCGTCACCGAAGTGATGGTGAACGGTCCCAAGAAGATCTATGTGGAACGGATGGGGAAACTCCACCTTACGGGAGCCCAGTTCCACGACAACAACCATCTGATGGCCATCATCGACAAGATCGTCACCCCCATCGGCCGGCACGTGGATGAAGCCTCCCCTCTGGTGGATGCCCGTCTCCAGGACGGCAGCCGGGTGAACGTGGTGATCCCTCCTCTGTCCCTGATCGGGCCCTGTGTGACCATCCGGAAATTCTCCCGGACACCGCTGTCGGTGGAGAATCTGATTTCTTTTGGCACCTTGTCGGAAGAAATGGCCATTTTCCTCCGGGCCTGTGTCAACGCCAAACTGAACATTATGATCAGCGGTGGTACCGGTTCCGGTAAAACCACCTCCCTGAACGTACTCAGTTCCTTCATCCCCCATGATGAACGGATCGTGACCATCGAAGATGCGGCGGAACTGCGGCTGGAACAGCCCCATGTGGTGACCCTGGAAGCCCGTCCCGCCAACATTGAAGGGAAAGGGGCGGTGACCATACGTGACCTGGTGAAGAACTCCCTGCGTATGCGGCCGGACCGGATCATCGTAGGGGAAGTCCGCGGAGGCGAAGCCCTGGACATGCTCCAGGCCATGAATACGGGCCATGAAGGGTCTCTGACCACCGCCCACGCCAACAGCCCCCGGGATGTACTGTCCCGTCTGGAAACCATGGTGCTCATGAGCGGCCTGGACCTGCCGGTGCGGGCCATCCGGGACCAGATTTCTTCGGCTCTGGACTTGATCATCCATCAGGAACGGATCCAGGACGGGTCCCGGAAGATCACCTATATTACGGAAGTCCAGAAAATGGAAGGGGACGTGATCGTCCTCCAGGACCTGTTCCGGTATGTCCAGACCGGGTTCGACGAAAACGGCAAGGCCCAGGGAGAATTCCGTCCCACCGGGCTGCAGCCTCAGTTCCTGAACAAGTTCAAATCCCACAATGTGGAATATCCGGCCTTTATGCAGAAGGCACGGCCGGGGATCGACTGGGAAGAAGGTGACTGACCATGCTGGCACTGTCTCTTTCCATTGCCCTGGCGTTGTTCTTCTATCTGGTCCTTTCGGTCATGGCCCTGAAGAAGATCCAGGGGGAAGAAGTGAAGCGCCGGTTGGAAACCTTCCGGGAAGAAGAGGAAGCCCCGGAAGAGGAGACCAACCCCGACGACCTGAAGAAGATTCCCCTGTACCAGCGGACCATCGGCCGGCTGCTGAACCAGGCCATGGACTTTTTCTCCAAGTTTGCCCCTTCGGCGCTGCCCCAGATGATGGAGCAGCGGATCATCCTGGCCGGGAAGCAGGGAATCTGGAAGCCAAGGACCCTGGTGGGCATCTGGTTCGTTTCCATGGTGTTCTGGGGAGTCCAGGGGTTCCGGTATACCGCCAGCCATCCCATGGGCACCTTCGGGGGCTTGGTGCTGATCTGGGGATTCCTGCTGTTTGGGGCCATGCTGCCCTTCGGGGTGCTGAACCATATCATCCGGGACCGGCAGACAAAGATCATCCGGCAGCTGCCTGATGTGCTGGACCTGCTGTCCATTTCCGTACAGGCGGGCCTTTCCCTGGACGGGGCCATGCGGAAAGTGGTGGAACGGATGGAAGGACCCCTGATCGACGAATTCCGCCGGATGCTCCGGGATATCCGGATGGGCATGACCCGGCGCCGGTCCATGCAGCTGATGGCCAAACGGTGCGATGTCCAGGACGTGTATCTGTTCGTCATGTCCGTGGTCCAGTCGGAACGGCTGGGGGCCTCCATGTCCGATACCCTGGTGATCCAGGCGGACAACATGCGGGACCTGCGGAGACAAAGGGCCAGGACCCAGGCTATGAAGGCACCGGTGAAGATGATCTTCCCCCTGGTGTTCTGCATTTTCCCCGCCATATTCGTAGTGGTCCTCCTGCCGTCGCTGATTTCTCTGATGCAGGGGATGAAATGAGGGGCTGAAGCAGAAGGAGGGAACCCGCGGCAGGCGGGTTCCTATGAAGAAAAACGCAGCGGGGGCTGCTAACCCACCACCAGCCTGCGGCTGGTCCCCCGCCCTTGAAAAGGGCGGATATAAACTTGGGACGTAAAGTCCCTCGTTTTAAGGCTCACAGGTTTCGTACTGGTGGCCAACAAAAGCAATGGGCGTCAGCCCGAGCGTATATCCGCCCTTTACAAGGGCGGATAAAAACTTGGGATATAAAGTCCCTCGTTTTAAGGCACACAGGTTTCGTACTGGTGGCCAAAAGCAATGGGCGCCAGCCCGAGCGTATATCCGCCCTTTACAAGGGCGGGGGACCGTTGCGCTTGCGCAATGGTGGTGGGTTAGCAGCCGTACGGCTGCGTTTTTGTTCAAAAGCATCTGCCTTTGGCAGATGGTATCCTTTTTCTGCTGACTATTGACTGCAAGCTGGGCGCTGCTTTCAGCAGCCCCTAAGGAGAATCCAAATTGTCCAACCATGAAACCTGGTCCTTTGGGGACCGTTCCCAAATACAAATTGATGTGGAAATCGCCGACACCTGGTGGGGACGGTTCCGGGGGCTGATGCTGCGGAAACCCCTGCCTCCGGCCGCCGGCCTGTGGCTGAACCCCACCAACAGCATCCATATGTGCTTCATGAGATTTGCCATCGATGCAGTGTATTTCAACAAAAATATGGAAATCGTGAAAATCGTCCGGAACCTTCATCCCTGGCTGGGCCTTTCCGCCTGTTTGAAAGCCAGTTCCGTACTGGAACTGAAAGCAGGAGAAGCAGAGCGGCTGGGGCTGAAAGTAGGATTGCAGGCCGCGAGCCGGGAGCCGTGAGTCCCGGGCAAAAAAATGGTTCTATAATAAATGTTGGGGTCTTGTGGACACTCCTGTTCACAAGACCCCT
>ERZ791883.2022-NODE-2022-length-14736-cov-25.266058_pt1 | contig 14736 bp, 14 predicted proteins | sample MGYA00510160_ERZ791883 | MGnify/ENA primary metagenome ERZ791883 (study PRJEB30046, sample SAMN00792072) | human gut metagenome | study: EMG produced TPA metagenomics assembly of the A metagenome-wide association study of gut microbiota in type 2... | reverse complement strand
GCAGGAGATACGGGACGGCAAATATCCCGTTGAAAAGACGCACTCACCAACCGGCGAATGACTTTCTTCCGGCTCCCCCTGCTTACTGTCATGCCGTTCTGCGGGTGGAACCGGTACAGCCTTTCTGTTTTTTCACGACTGAATATCCGAACCTATGGAGCAAAATCCGAATCTGTAATTCAAGGAAATATCGTGACCGATACGGGGTGTCGGCAGGACATCTATTGCAAACAATTTGTAATTTCGTGTAAGATTTGTATTATTTAATATCGTGTTGAAACAAAATGAAACAGAATCTTACACTAATTCTAATGAATGAAGCCGTCCGGGAGGGATGGCGGGAATGGATGGAAAAGGTACGCAGGGTATTGCCGCAAACGGATGCGGAGCGTCCGGTGACATGGATTGCGGCGGAACGGCTCGCACGGGAGAACGGACGGATGGTGCGGCTGGTGGAGCTGCTGCGGGAACACTGCCCCGTACTTTCGTGCCGGGTAAAGGAGGAAGCCGGGCTGCTGATACTGGTCGCCTATCACCGCCACGGAAGCTCGTCAGACTTCCTGCTGGAAACGGCGGAGGCGTATTTCCGGGAGAAGGACTGCAGAGGATTCCTGTTCCTCTGCCGGATGCAGGCAAGCATCAACGCCTACGACGAATACCCGCACCTGAACGTGCTCTGCAACCGTCTGGCGGGACTGCTGTTCCGCTTCCGCCGTGAACGGGCGTCCGAGTACCGCAAGGGCATACCGCCGATGTTCGGCAAGGCGGACTTGCAGGAGGTGGAAAAGTACCTGCCGCACCTGCGGGGCTGCTCGTTCCGGGAAGAAATCGCACTGGCTCTGCCCAAGGTGAAGAACGTGGAGGAACTGGCACGGGAATGCGCCATGTCGGTCAATACGCTGGGACGGCGTTTCAAGGAGGAGCTGAACACCACTCCGCACCGCTGGCTGACGGAACAGCGGAAAGCGCACGTAACCTCCCTGCTGGCGGACACGGACATGCCCCTTCAAGAGATTGCCGACGTGTGCGGCTTCGCCACTCCGAGCTACCTGTGGGACTTCTGCAAGAAGCACCTGAAGGCTACTCCTGCCGAAATCCGTGAAATCGCCCGGTGCGCCCGTACAGTTTAGCCTCCCTTTTCCAGCCCTGCCGTGAAAAACCGACCGTCCGGGGCCGATTGGCGGACAATCCGAATCCGGCGGTGAGGATTCAGAACGTCCGTTTCCCTGCCGTCCGCTAACTTTGCGCCCTTATAAACAACATGAAACAAGATTTATATGGAAGAATATTTTAACGGGCTGCTGAAGGAGGTGGATCAGCGCATGGCGACCACAGCCCCCGGCATGGACGGCAAGGAGGTGATAGGCGTCTGCCGTGAGATGGTCTCGTACCTGAAAGGCAAGAACCGGGAACTGAAGGAGTACGCCCTCGCCCATCCGTTCGCCGGGGACGCGAAGGAGATCCTCTACTTCAAGTATTACAAACCCGCCCTGACGGGCAGGCTGCTGTACTATTACCGGGTGTACCAGATAGAGAGCGGCTGCCCCGCCTGCCTGCGTGTCGCCGAACCGTACTACCGCAAGGCGATGGAGCGTGCCGAGCGGATGATGGAACGCTACCTGCCCTTTTACCAGTATTATCACAGCGGGGCGACGTACCGGGACAGCTACTATTTCCTGCGGGCGAAGGGCGAGCTAAGCCCCGAGAGCGGCAGCTTCGTGCTGGACGAGGAGGCGGAGTTCTCCACGGGCTACGACATACTGGCGGCACGGCTGATCTCGGTGGAGATGCTGCTGGTACACTTGAGCCGCCGGATGGAGCGTGCGGCGCAGGGGACGGAGACGGAAGCCGTGCCGGAGAAGGAACACCGCTGGACGAACACGAAGGTTGCCGCCATACTGCTCGTCTATGGCATACACGTGACGGGAAGCGTGGACGAGGGCAACGCCGAGATCGGCGAGCTGGCTGCGCTGTTCGAGAAGCATTTCCACGTGGATCTGGGCAACGTGTACCACGCTTTCGGCAGGCTGCGGGGGCAACAGAACCCGACGGCGTTCTTGGACGAGATGAAGGAGAGGCTGCTGAAAAAGATGCGGGACATGGATAGCCGGTAGCAAGTTGGCAACGGGGCGGCAGAGACGGCAGGACACGGGAAGGGAGCGTCCGAAGGGCTGGAAAGAGCCTTCCGGACGCTCTTTTTTACCCCGTCTCGGTCCTTTTTACCGCCCGGAACGGCGGCAAGGGCGAAAATGCGCCCCGAAAAAAAATCTTTGCCAAGGTGCTGGTATAGTGGCAGGAAAAACCGGCGAATCGGGCGACATTTGCGGCAGAAACCTAAAAATGAGTACGACAATGGAAATAATGACCATCGAGAGCAACGCCTACCGCCTGCTCGTGGAGAAGATCGAGAAGATAACCGCCTACGTGGAGGAATCCCGGAACCGGGAGGAAACGGAGCGCAAACGGAAAGAGGAAGCGGAAAGCCCTGTGACCAAGGGACGGAAAGCCGACCCGAAGTGGATGACGCACAAGGAGGTGTGCGAGGCGCTGGACATCAGCCACCGCACCCTGCAACGCTACCGCCAGAAGAACATCGTCCCCTATTCGATGATCGGGCGGCAGATACGCTATCCCCGGCAGGCTGTCGAGAGCCTGCGTGAGCGGTGGATGGTGGAGACGCCCGCCGCCAAGATCGACCGGATGATAGCGGAACATCCCCTGCATAACCGAAAAAACGGAAGCTATGGTAAGAAAGGAAGAAGTGCTGGCAAGAACCAGTAACGGGCTGGACGTGTTCCGCCACTACCTGCCCGTGAAGTGGCGGGTGGGCAGGAACTTCCTGAACCCGCTGTACGCCGACAGCAAGGCTTCGTGCAACGTGTATTACGACCGCCGGAGCGGTACGTACCGGATGAAGGACTTCGGCAACGGGGACTATTCGGGAGACTGCTTCTTCCTCGTGGCGAAGCTGAAAGGGCTGGACTGCCGGAACGCCGCCGACTTCGTGGAGGTGCTGCACACCATCGACCGGGAGCTGTGCCTCGGACTGGACGGGGACAGCCCGACCGACGGGACGGTGGGAACCGGGGGCTGTCGGAGATTGCGGCTCGTGCCGGGCGCAAGGGGCGGCGGTGCCGGGGAAGCCGGAACGGACACGGAAGAGGCGGCTGTGTCCGCCGACCGTCCCGAACCGAAGCCCTACCGGGCGGCGGAGAAGCCCTTCACCGAGGGGGAGCTTGTCTACTGGGGCGCATCGGGCATCACCGTGGAGGTGCTGCGCCGCTACGGGACGGTATCGCTCGCCGAGTACCGGGGCGAGACGAGGGAGGGCAAGGCGTTCGGCTTCAGTTCCACCCCGGCGGAACCGATGTTCGGGTACAGGGGGAAATGGGGCGTGAAGGTCTATCGCCCGATGTCGGAGGTGCGCTTCGTCTATGGCGGGCACACGGGCGACAACTACTGCTTCGGGCTGGAGCAACTGCCCTCGAAGGGCGACCTGCTCTTCCTCACGGGCGGCGAGAAGGACGTGCTGACGCTGGCGGCGCACGGCTTCCACGCCATCTGCTTCAACTCGGAGACCTCGGTCATCCCGGCGAAGACCGTGCGCAAGCTGGTCTATCGCTTCAAGCACATCGTGCTGCTGTACGACACGGACAAGACGGGGCTGGAATGCTCGGAGAAGCACCGTGCGCAAGCTGGTCTATCGCTTCAAGCACATCGTGCTGCTGTACGACACGGACAAGACGGGGCTGGAATGCTCGGAGAAGCACCGTGCGCAACTGGCGGAGTACGGGGTGAAACGGCTGGTGCTGCCATTGTCGGGGACGAAGGCGGAGAAGGACGTGACGGACTACTTCAAAGCCGGGCACACGAGGGAGGAGCTGATGGGGCTGTTCCTGAAACTGCTCGACACGCTGTACGGGGACACGCTGGCGATGCTGAAATCGTGCGAGATCGACTATGACCACCCGCCCGAACAGGCGGTCGCCATCGTTACCGCCGGGGACGTGCCGTTAGGCTCGGAAGAGAACATCCTCTGCATCACGGGCGGCGAAGGGACGGGCAAGAGCAACTACACCGCCGCACTGGTCGCCGGGGCGATCATGGAACGGGAGACGGACGCCGATCTCTTGGGGGTGCGGGTGGAACCGAACCGCAAGGGGCGTGCGGTGCTGCTCTACGACACGGAACAGAGCGAGCAACAGCTCCACAAGAACACGGGGCGGCTGCTGCGCCGTGCCGGGCGTGAGCGGATGCCGGAGTATCTGCACGTGTACTGCCTGACGGGGATGTCGAGAAGCGAGCGGTTGACCGCCATCGTGCAGAGCATGGACCGGTACTACTACCTGCACGGGGGCATCCATCTGGTCGTCATCGACGGGGTGGCGGACCTGATCCGCTGCGCCAACGACGAGGCGGAGAGCGTGGCGCTGATTGACGAGATCTACCGGCTGGCGGGAATCTACCGCACGTGTATCGCCGCCGTGGTGCATTTCGTGCCGAACGGACTGAAGCTGCGGGGACACCTCGGCAGCGAGCTGCAACGCAAGTCCGCCGCCATCCTCTCCATCGAGAAGGACGAGAACCCGGAGGTGTCGGTGGTGAAGGCGTTGAAGGTCAGGGACGGCAGCCCGCTGGACATTCCGCTGATGCAGTTCAGATGGGACAAGCAAGCCGGGATGCCCGTCTATGTGGGCGAGAAGCCGAGGGCGGAGAAAGAGAAGCGCAAGGAGAAGGAGCTGGCGGAGATGGCACGGGAGGCGTTCGCCCGGCAGGAGAAGTACGGCTACATCGAACTGTGCGAGCTGATACAGGAGATGCTGGAAGTGAAGGAACGGACGGCGAAAGGCTACATCCGCTATATGCGGGAAAAGGAAATCATCGAAAAGGAGGGCGACTGCTATGTACACGGACAGGGAAGAGTTTGAGGGCTGGATGGAGCGCATCATGGAACGCTTCGACCGGACGGAGAAATTGCTGGAAAGGGTGCTGAAGAAGAACAACACGCTCGACGGCGAGGAGGTGCTGGACAACCAAGACCTGTGCCTGCTGCTGAAGGTGGGCATCCGCACGCTGCAACGCTACCGTGCCATCGGGGTGTTGCCGTACTTCACCATCAGCGGCAAGGTGTTCTACCGCACGAAGGACGTGCACGAGTTCATCCGCACCCGTTTCGCCGACGTGGAGGAACGGGCTGCGAAACGCAAGGAGAAGGAAGCCCGGAAAGAGGAAAGGCGCAGGAAAAGGGGGTTGTTCCCGTGAAAATGACATTTTTCTGACGGTGCTTTTGGTGGATGAAGCCCTGCCGGATCGTGAGATTAGGCGGGGCTATTGTTTTGTTATTCGGGAAGTTTCGCTATCTTTGCTCCACGAAGACAGAAGGCGGTGCTTTCGGGCACGCCCGCTGTCGTGACATAGAAGATTCATGCCCGGCTTGGAAACAGGCAGGGATTGATATACATATTGTACGTTCGCTGAACGTCTTGGAATAGAAAACTGGTAATTTTTGACAAACAGGACGGATGGTGTAATGCACATGCTGTATGCTTATACGGCGTGCGCTTACCTATTCTGTTTGTCGGGTATACCAGTGCCTCTATTCCGGAATAGCGTGAGTTCACGCCGTTCTTTTGGGTGCGAGGCGGACATAATCCTTAAAAACACATTGATATGAAACAGATTACCTTGCACGTGTACCAATCCATTGACGGTTGTCCGGTCAGATCGGACAAGTATTTCGATGCGGCGGTGGACGCCTCCGGCTGCGTGCTGATCGACGAGGAAACCTACCTGCGCATTTACCTGAACCATCTGGGCTGGCCGCTCACGGCAAAAGAAACTTTGGTCGTGACGGACGGCTGTATTGATTTGACGGAGAAGGAACGGGTGCGGTTTGTTACAGGGGATGCGGCAGCGGAACTGCGGGGAATAAAAGCGGACGGCGAAGGTACGGTAACGGCTTACGGAGCGGAAACCGGGGCTTTGCTCTTGGATAACGGGCTGGCGGACGAAATCGTGGTGATAACCGTGCCGGTACTGGTCGGCGGCGGTGAGAAGGCACTGGAGTGCGGGCTGAATGACGACAGGACGTGGGTCGTGCGGTCGAGCAAGGTATTGGAGGACGGGAAAATCCGGACGGTGTACGGAAGGGTATGCCCATGAAATGCAAAAAGCCACTGAAAAGTGGCTTGGGTCATTCAGGAAAGGATGACGGGTTATAAAAAAACGACCCGCCGATTTGAGCATTATCAAGAGGCTTGGCGGGTTCTATTGGTGCAAAGATAAGGTAAATTCTTTGAAAGACAAAAGAATATTAAATTTAGGTAATACCGTTGCCTAAATTTGAGGTACAAAATAACAAAGGTGCATCAATGATGCACCTTTGTTGTATAATATGTAACTGACAAACATTACAATGCCGTTGGCAATGACTGAGTGTCAATAATTCTCTTTTTATAAAAGATTTTTTGGAAAGAAGACAATACACTACTGTCAATCCATTTAGAATGTGAAGCAAAAAAAGTATCGGCAACCTTGATATATTCTTTGGGTGCCTCACATTTTCTTAATGAATTGGAAATTAACATCATCCCTTTAAGTTTAGACTTAAAGAATCTATTTTTTAATCCATTGCGGTACAGAAAATCAAAATAGACCTCTGCATCGGCAATGTTGAGATTTGCCAATTCAGTCTGAAGCTCTTTCCAGTAGTAGTTCGTCATTTCTGACGATAAAATAACCACTAACAAGCTCCGTCCTTGCAAGGGGATTATTTGAAATTCTTTATTTTCCATTTTACCAATTATTACATATATTATTAATAATAACAAGGCAGTCCTTAATAATGTTTACGGCTTCATCGTATTCAAGGGTTCTACTTGTTTCCACATTAAAACTGTCCACATGGAATGTCGAGTGCCTATGTTGATTGAAGAATGAATATCCTTGTTCCAAAGCCTGCTTCAAATGTAGATTGTTGTCATACGTTCCGATACCACTTTTAAAGCAATACGCCCCACTATTATTTTTCTGAAAATATGTCCCGTATTCGTCAAAATCAGGCGCATCTTCCAAAAGACGAGTGCGCAATACCGCATCTAACGCTTTCAAAATGCCAAAAGTATAACATCCATAATCATCCACCTTAACCGCAGAGTTAGCCAAATTGATTGAAGTATTGATAAAGTTTTCTATCACACTTCCATCAATATGCTCTCTGTTTCCAATATACTTGCTAAGATCGTTGTCTAATGCATAGCCAGCACGTGCTTGGATAGCAAACACTTCTTCTATAGCTTCGGAAGGAATGGAAGATATAGCTTGCAACACTTCGGTTATAAATTCCACATAAAATGATGTGATACATCCTTGTACCATTAATGTTCCGTTATTATAAAAGATAACAGAAACCTTAGCATCGTATTTCCCTTTCAGATGATATTGGTTCCGGATGTTCGGACTCTTATCCGTGTTTACTTCGGAAACAACAACATTATTATATTCTTTTACCGCTGAAATCAATGTATCAAAATCATCGCTCCTTACACCTTTCAATTTGAAGCATTTTTGATCCATATCCGGTATCGCAGTCTGTTCCACAATATACTCCCAACAATCCTTGCAAATTCCATTCAAAGTTCCATTTTTGCCTTGTATATTATGAGAAACTTGTCCACCAGTAATAAAACAATTTAATGTGCTTTTTTCCTGATTTTTTATATTGATAATCTCTATCTGCTTTTGCTTTCCTTGGTTACATTCCTTTATGTGAAGCGTATAAGCAGGGCGGGCAGCAATAAATTCTTTTGCTACTTCATCTATTTTCTCAATAGCCAGAGAGTATTTTTTAGTCGCCATTACATTCAAATTGGTCTGCAAAGTTATACATTTTATTTATATTACAATGTAGATCAGTATATTATTAACTATATTATTAATTTACAAGAGAACTACATGGTTGTTTTTTAACAATTGTGCTTAAAAGCCTTTACGGGTACAAGACCTTGAAATCCCGTGGGCTGCCGCCGTCTGTCAAGCCGTCCTGCCGGAGCCGCCGGAGGGTCTCGGCTGCCGATCCGCTGCCGAAGTTGCGGACACAGTACAGGCGGGAGAAGCGGAAGCGGTGGAGGTGGACGAGCAGGTGCTCCACGGTGAAGACGCCCAACTCCCGGCACGCCCGGACGATGCGCTGCGACAAGCCGAAGGTGTCGAGCGGGGTATCGAGCAGGCGGCGGAGCCTGCCCGGTCTGCCGGGCTTGCCCCGCTGTTGCGCCACGTCTTCGTAGATGGTGGCGACCCGGTTGCGGCTGAACAGGGCGGCAAGGGATGCGCCGTCGATCATCAGGATGCCGTCGAAACGGGCGTAGGCGATGTGGTTGCCGTTCATCCAGAGGGTGATGCGCAGCTCGTCCGTGCCGCAGAGCCGGGCGGCTTCCGCCACGGTGATCCAACCGATGCCGTTCATCGCCTGCGCTCCTTTCCTTTGGGCTTGTCCGTGCGGGGCGGGAACCCGTACACGGTGCGGAAGTCCTTGTCGAAGGTGAGGTACGCATCGAAGGGCTTGCCGTCCCTGCTCCTGAAGCCTTTGATAAGGGATGTTTTGCCTTTGGTCACGAGGTCGGCAATCTGGCTGTCGGTGAGCTGCTTCTCCCCCTTGTTGCGGAAGACGGTAAGCCCACAATCGACGTTGCTGCACTTGGCGACCTTCGGGTAAAGGAGGATGCGACCGGAACGGCACTTGGGACACGGGATATGTCCGCCGTCCGCCACCGATACCTGCACTTGCAGGAGTTCTTCGGTAATCTGGGCGGCATAGACCTCGATGCCCTTGCGGAAGGTGTCGGGATTCATCTCCCCGCTCTCGATCTTGGCGAGGGCGGTCTCCCACTGCCCGGTCATCTCGACATCGGCGATGCGCTTGTCCTTCACTATCTGATACACGGCAAGCCCCTTGCCGGTCGGTACGAGGCTCTTCTTCTCCCGGCGCACGTAGTCCCGGGCAAAGAGGGTCTCGATGATGGAGGCACGGGTGGCGGGCGTGCCGATGCCGTTCCCTTTCAGGCTGTCCCGCAGCTCGTCGTCTCGCAACTCCCTGCCGCAATGCTCCATCGCCGAAAGGAGGCTGCTCTCGGTGTGCAGGGGACGGGGCTTGGTCTGTTTCTCCACGCACTCCGCCGATTGCAGGGGGAAAGCCTCGCCGGGCTGCAAGGGCGGCAAAGCGGCTGTACCCTCGTCGTCCTCGTCCCGCTCGCCACGCACGGCACGCCATCCGGCAGACCTGACGACCGTTCCCTTGGCGGTGAACACGCTGTTTCCCGCCGTGAAGGAGACGGTGGTAACATCCTTGAGGCAACGGGCGGAGAAGGCTTCGAGCAGGCGGGCGGCTACCATGTCGTACACCGTGCGCTCGTCGGCGGACAGCTCGCCGGGCAGACACTCGGTGATGATGAGCGCATGGTGGTCGGTAACTTTCCCCGCATCCACGCTGCGGCGGTTGAGCGAAGCTCCTTTCAGGGCGGCGGCATGGGCGGCGAAAGCCGGGTACCGCTTCAGCAGTGCGATGCGGTCGGGTATCTCGTCGAACACATCGTCCGAGAGGTAGCGGGAGCCGGTACGGGGATAGCTCAACACCTTCTTCTCGTAAAGCGACTGGGCGACGGAGAGGGTCTTGTCCGCCGAGAAGCCGTACCTGCCGTTCGCCTCTTTCTGCAAGGCGGTCAGATCGTAGAGCAAGGGAGGCTCTTGGCTCACTTCCCTGCGCTGCACGTCGGCAACCTGCACCGTCCCCGTTGCGGTAACAGCGGCGAGGGCGGCGTTTGCCGCCGGAAGGGTTTCGTAACGCAATTCAGAGATGGCGGCGAAGGGCGTGCCGTCCTTTTCCGCCGTAACCTTCAGCCGGAAATAGGTCTGCGGGGTGAAATCCCTGTTCTCCAGATAACGGGAGCAAATCATCATCAAGGTGGGCGTCTGCACCCGTCCGAGGGAGTAGATGCCCTGCCCGGCGGCGATGGAAAGCGCTTGAGTCGCATTCAATCCAATCTCCCAGTCGGCGATGGCACGGGCTTCGGCGGCACGGTAGAGGTTGTCGTAGTCGCTGCCGGGTCTGAGGTTGTCCAGCCCTTCCCGGATGGCACGGTCGGTCAGCGAGGAGATCCAGAGGCGCAGGCAGGGTTTGCGGCAGCCAAGGTAATTGTAGATGTACCGATGAATGGCTTCGCCCTCACGCCCGGCGTCGGTCGCCACGACGATACGGTCGGAACGGTCGAAAACCTCCCTGATGACCTTCAACTGTTTGAGCACGCCGGGGTCGGGCTTGTACTCCTTGCCCTCCCGTATCTGGCGGGGGATGTACTTGAACTCCTGCGGCAGAATGGGCAGGTTCTCACGCCGGAAGCCCGTGTAGCCGTATGCTTCGGGCATGGCGAGCTGGACGAGATGGCCGAACGCCCAGGTAACGAGGTAGCCGTTACCTGAGAGGTAGCCATCGTGCCGCTCCCGGACATTCAACACGTTTGCTATATCCTTCGCTACGGAAGGCTTTTCAGCGATGACTGCTGTAATCATATTTCTTTAAAATTTAACGGTTTGACAAAAGTTATCCCGCCGCTCGGACGGGATAACCGGGTAATTCATTTACAGAATGGCGGGGGAAATCATCGACGGACACCCCGGCTGCGCTTGGGCTTGTCGGGCTGTTCCTGCTTCTGTGCCTGTTTCCGGTCCTCTTTCTGCTCCTGCCTGCGCTCCTGCTGCTGTTTCTGCTCCCCGGTGGGTCGCTGCTGTGCGGATTGCAGGGCTTCTTTCAGGTTGCGGGTCGCCTCGACGGTCTTGCCCTCGGAATTGACCGCCACCTGCACCTCGTTCTCCACGGCGGGCTTGACACGCCCCTCTTCGAGCGCCGCCTTGTAGTCCTTGGGGAACATGAAGGCGGGCTTCTCGCCGGGCTTCCATGTGATGTAGCCTTGGTAGGCTTTTCCTTTCTTGTCCACCAAGCCGGAGACCTTGACCGTTCCCCCGGCTTCGAGTTCGAGGCGGGACTTCTCGGTAAGCTCCTGCTTGCGGAAGGTCTTCGGTACCTCCTGATTGGCGGTCTGTTTCAGGTTCGCCTTGTACGCATCCATCGCCAGCCTGCCCCGGTCGCCGAAGAGAAATTCGAGCTGCATCTTGGCTGCGCTGAACTGCACGGGTGCCGGGTAGAGCTTGGGCTGCTCCCCCTCCTTGGCTCTGGAAAGGAACTGGCAGACCACCGCCTCGCCCTGTTTGAGCCGGGCTATCTCGTCCGGGGTGAAGGTATGCCCGTTCTTCTCCGCCGGGATATTGACCTTGGAGAGCGGGAAGGCGACCAGCTCGTTGGTCTTGAGGTTGCGGCTGACAAGGGCTTCGACCTGCTCGCCCGCCCGGTTGGTGACAGTCGCCGGATGCCCCATGTTGCCCGTCTGCCGGAGCACCTGCTTGTCGGAGTCGGTGATGTCGTAGCCGAAGAACTGCTTCTGCATCTTCTCCGGGTCGAGGATGCCGTGGCTGCACACGGTCAGCCTGCCGTCCGTGCCGGGCTTGAGCGAGAGCTGGCTGTCGTTGCTGTGCGAGATGCCGTCGAAGTGGAAATGCACCCGGACGGTCTTGTCGGTCTGGAAGCCCCGGAGCATCTGGTCGAGCATCCCGTTGCCCTCGATCTGCTCCCGCTGCACGCCGAGGGCGGCGAGGCTGTTCCAGTCGATGTCCTCCGGGCGGTACTTGTACTGCGGGTTCTGTTCGGTCTGCCCGGCGGACTGCTGCGGCGCACCCTCCGGCTGTTGCTGCTGCCCGGCTTGGGTCTGCTGCTGCGCCTGCACGGGCGGCTGCACCTCGTACTGCGCAACGAGCGGCTCGCCCGTCTTGACGGACTGGCTCTCCCGTTGCCGGAAATCGGCGGCTACCCGCTGCACCTCCTCTTCCGGCACACGGAAGAAGTGGAAGCGGGTCGGGTCTTTCAACTGGTTCCAGAGGTTGGAAAAGAAATTCGAAAACATATCGCCGTGGCGATCCACCCGCAGGAGGTCGTTGTTGTCCTCCAGCGGGTTCTTGGTCTGTAACTCGCCGTCCTTTACTCCGCTGACGGCTTGGAGCGTGCCTTTCTCGTCCATGACGAGCAGGATGTCCATCAACTGCTGGCTGCTGTCCGGTCGTTCGTCCATAATCTAATGTTTTTAAATGGTGAATACTATTGGTTCTCAAGTGAAACCGGGCGTAAATATAGAGGGAGAAACACGGGGAACGTGCAAGTCCGGGGCGGGCTGTCCGCACTTGTCGTCCGGTTCGTAGGTTTGTCGCAGCCCTTTCCTGTGAAAAATACAAAAAAATCATGCCCCACACGCATTTTTCTCCTCCGGAAAACGGCGATAATTCGTTGTTTTCTCTATATTTGTAAAATATGGGTAATGAGGGACACGGTCTGTCATTGCCACCCATGCGATGCGTATGAAAGTTTATCAGAGCAAACCGAGAATAACGCTTTCACCTGCCATCCGTGACGGGCAGAAATACGTGGAAGTGGAGTTCGACGAGGACGATGCCATCCGGCTGTCGCTGTCGAAAGAGAAGGGCGTGCGGTTCGAGGGGGACAGAGCCTACCTGCCGGAAGAAGGCTTCGACCTGTCCGGCTTTTTCGACCGCCATGTGGAAACGGCGTATATCAATTACTCCGCCCTGAAAAACACCTTGCCCAAGAAGAGCGGGAAAACCAGCCCCGCCATCCCGCCCGGCTATGCCGAGACGCTGCGGCAACTGCGGTACAGCGAGCATACCGTCCGTGCGTACACTGTCTATTTCAGGGAGTTCCAGCAATACTTTGCGGGAAGAAACCTTCGCTACATCCGACCGGAAGAAATCAACGCCTACATCGTACACCTGATTGACACACGGAGGATCTCGTCGTGCCAACAGAACTTGCGCATCAACTCGATCAAGTTTTATTTCGAGAAGGTGCTGGGACAGGAACGGAAATGTTACGAGGTAAAGCGAGCCAAACGGGAACGGACGCTGCCCGACGTGCTGAGCAAGGAGGAGATAAAATCCATCCTTGACGCAACCGGTCCGGACATCCGGCTGTTCTGCATGTTCTCGTTGCTCTACTCCGCCGGGTTGAGAATCAGCGAGCTGCTGGACTTGAAGCCCCACGACATCAACGTGAGCCGTTCGCTGATACGGGTACGGCAGGGCAAAGGGAGGAAAGACCGCTACACGCTGCTGTCGAAGCCCCTTGTCAGGAAGCTGACCGAGTACACCAAGCTGTACAAGCCGCAGGAATGGCTGTTCGAGCGGTACAAGGGCGAGCCGTTCACGGAGAGCATCGTGTCGAAGAAGCTGAAAGAGGCGGCGAAGGAAGCCGGAATAACCAAGCGGGTGTACCCCCACCTGTTGCGGCACTCGTTTGCCACGCATCTGATCGAGCAAGGCACGGACTTGAAAATCGTGAAAGAGCTGTTGGGACACAACCAACTGAAAACGACGGAAATGTACGTGCATATAGCCGACACTTTCAAGAGCAGCATCCGCACTCCATTGGATGATATTCTTGAAAGTGATAATGAGATAGTTAAATAAGAAAATAACAGCGAAAACCGCTGATAATTACATGTTATCTGCCCATAAAAAGAATGAATATGAAAATAGAATTAGAAAATTGCCAAAAAAGTCTTACTCTCAAAGATTTTGAAGAAATAGAGAGTAAATTGGGTTATGCCTTGCCGGAAAGACTGAAAGAGTTCTATTTACAATATAATGGAGGTTCTACGAAACAGACCGCAAGCATAAATAAATATCAAGAGGTGGAAATTGAAGATTTCTTCCCATTCAAATATAACAAGGATTTTAAGAATGACCCCAGATATACGGCAGAAGGCGAAACATTAGAGTTAAGAAAAGCTGGAGCTATATCTGATAGCATTCTTATTTTTGCTATGGAATCTACCGATGAAGGTCGGATTACCATAGACTTGGTTAATGGAAAGATCTATCTTTACCCTATTGTGGGGATGCAAGATGTAATCTTCAATTTTGGAGAGCCACGACTTGTTGCAAATTCAATAGATGATTTCTTTGACAATCTCGTTGTTTTGGACGGGCACAAAGCAATTCCAGCAATAGAAGAAATCGAAGAGGGACAAACGGAGACAGCAGGTGTAATGCCTGAACTTTCGGACTGTTCGGCTTCGCTAACAAAAGAAGATATAAAGAATTTTGAGGTTGAGTTGAATGTAAAGATTCCGGCAGGCATGAAGAACTTTTACCTCAAGTTCAACGGTGGTATGCCATCACCATATTGTTATCAACCGCAGGACGAGGATTTGGATCGGGTGGAGATAAATGCGTTCTTTCCGATAAAGGAACGCACCAATGCTTTTGAAACAATTGAAGTCATAGCCAAAGATATATGGAGTAGGAATTTAATGCCATGCAATCTGTTGCCTTTTGCTATGGATTCGGGTGGAAACTATTATGCGTTGAACTTGAAGAATAAAAAGATTTACTATTACGTGACTGACGAGTGGGACGAAAACGCTTCAAGAGAATACAACTTTGAAACAAATACTCGTTACATCGCCCAGTCATTCAATTACTTTATAAATCATTTCATCGAAGAAGAGGAATAAAGCGGGCAGATAACAAGCGGATCAATCTCCTTTAATGATGATTATCCACCGAACATTAGCCACTTAAAAATAATAATAAAAATGACACATAACGAAGCCATAGAAC
>ERZ791883.2013-NODE-2013-length-14837-cov-2.131376_pt1 | contig 14837 bp, 10 predicted proteins | sample MGYA00510160_ERZ791883 | MGnify/ENA primary metagenome ERZ791883 (study PRJEB30046, sample SAMN00792072) | human gut metagenome | study: EMG produced TPA metagenomics assembly of the A metagenome-wide association study of gut microbiota in type 2... | reverse complement strand
GAGATCTTGGGTATGCTCCGAAACAGGCGATACGGATCTCGGAGGCTTATTTGAATCGGGCAGAGGCTTACGTGTTGTGGGATAATAAGGTGACGGAGGCTTTAGCGGATTTGAACGAGTTACGTCGGAATCGTATCGAGGGGTATTCGGATGTATCGATTAGTGACCCCGTGTTGTTGTTGGAGGAAATTCGCAAGGAACGTCGTTTGGAGTTGGCTAGAGAAGGCCATCGTTGGTTGGATTTGCGTCGTTACGGGATGCCTTCTATTAAGCATACGTGGTTACCGGGAGAAGGGCTGACTTTGCAGACTTTCGTGTTGAAGGCGAAGGACCCGATGTACACGCTACCATTGCCGGAATCCGTATTGGGTGTGAACCCGGCTTTGACTCAGAATGCTTCGGCGAATACCCCGGAGCGTAAAGCAGAATGATGTATAGGAACGATTAAAAGAATTCATGATGAAAAAAAGATATGTAATAGGTATGTTTATCGGGAGTGTTCTCTTTTGCTCGTGTGCAAAGGACTCGGCACTGGGACCGGATGTTGCACTTGAACGGGATTACGTGTTACCCCAAGGGAAATCCCCGCAGGCAGATGGCCGGATCGTGGATTTGTACGAGAAGTATGGTTCTTATTTCTTGTATGATTTTACCCTGTTGGATTTGAATTGGAATCAGGTGGCTAATTCGACTAGCTATAAGTTGGCGTTGGGTGATCCGGCTTATGCCGGGGATATGCTGGATTTGTTGGATGAGGTGTGGTTGCAGTTTTACCCGGAAGAGTTCCTGAAAAAGAATTTGCCGTACCGGGTTTTTATGGCAGACACGATTTATCAGGTCTTGAGTTATATGGACAGACCGATAGAATGTGCGAAAACGGGTGATAATTCGTTGGCTTTCGGTTATATGAATGCGGACACGAAGAAGAAGACGGCTGCCGAGAAGTTGGCGTTGAAGAACACGGTGCAGATGTTGTTTTTTGATTTGTTGCAGGTGCGGAAGGCTGTATCGATACCGGAGGAGTTTTACAAAATCAGCGATTATTCAACGAAAGCAAGCTCTGATCCCAATGATGATGATTACGCACGTAAACGAGGATTCGTGGCAAACCCTCAATACGGGAATGAATGGTGTACCTACGTTAATTGGCAGACAAAGACGTTGTTGCAGTCGGATGATTTGACGTATTTTTTGGCAAGTATTCTTTGCCGGACGTCCACCCAGTGGGCCAGTGATTTGACTTACCCGTTGGTGAAGGAGAAGTATGATATTTTGGTGAATCATTTCAAGAAAGAGTATAATATTGATCTGGCGAAGATAGGTAACAAGACTTACTAGTATCAAGAGTTTATAAAGTCCATAAAGTTTGTAAAGTTTATCAAGTGACGGGAACCCTGTAAACGAGGTTTTTGGAGCTTGTAAACTTTATAAACAGGGGGAGTGTTGTCTTTACATTAAGGGAATAGATGTTTGAATTATAAAATTATTGTATGGAAAAATCAGTTGTAAGAGTAGAAAATCTGTCTCATCGTTACAATGTGCAGTGGGCTATTCGGGATATTAATTTCGAGATAGATCAGCGGGGGGTTGTGGGATTGCTGGGATCGAACGGGGCTGGGAAGTCCACCACGATGAATATTATTTGCGGGGTGTTGAAACAAACGCAGGGGGAGGTTTACGTTGACGGTATCAATTTCCGGGAGAATCCGGTGGAGGCTAAAAGGAATATTGGTTTCTTGCCCCAGAAGCCTCCTTTATATATGGATTTTACCGTGGACGAGTATCTCACGTATTGTGCGGATTTGCGAATGGTGGATAAGAGGGATGTGAAAAAGGCGGTTGACGAGGCGAAGGCTCGGTGTGGGATTACTCATTTCAGTAGTCGCTTGGTTCGGAATTTATCGGGAGGGTATCAACAGCGTGTGGGAATTGCGCAGGCGATCGTGCATAATCCCAAGTTCGTGGTGCTGGACGAGCCGACGAATGGACTGGACCCGAACCAGATCGTGGAGGTGCGGCATTTGATTAAAGAGATTGCCGAGGAGCGTTCCGTGCTTTTGTCCACGCATATCCTTTCAGAGGTACAGGCTACCTGTGAAGAAATTAAGATGATAGAACAAGGTCAGCTGGTCTTTTCGGGTACGTTGGATCAGTTTGATAATTATATACAGCCGAACACGATCATGGTAACGTTGGCAAATCCCCCCGCTGAGGCAAGCCTTATTTGGGAGGGAGTGAGTAACGTGGCGAGGGTTACGGATCACCGGTTCCGTTTGCGTTATGACGGATGCCGGGAGACGGCGAGAAGGGTGGCGGAGCAAAGCGTGAACCGGGGCTGGGGATTGGAAGAGTTGGTGGTGGAGAAGAGTTCCATGGACGAGGTGTTTGCTAAATTATCCGGCAAGGCGAATGGTGAAGGGAAAAGATAAGATATAGGTCAAAAGAAATTAAGTATATTATGAGAAGAATATTGAAAATAGCGAAAGCAGAGTTATTTACTTTGTTTTATTCCCCGGTAGCTTGGCTGATCCTTGTGGCCTTTACCGTTCAAGTCGGATTGAAGTTCACGGGGTTGATGGCGGATTTCGTTTACCGGGAAGATATGGGGTTCGGGAATGGATTTTTGACGGCGAATTTGTTGGGGGGTATGTTCGGGTTGTATAACACGGTACAGCAGTATTTGTACCTTTATATGCCTTTACTGACCATGGGGTTGATGAGCCGGGAGTTTAGTAGCGGGTCGATCAAGTTGCTGTATTCTTCACCGGTGACCTTGTCTCAGATTGTCATGGGTAAGTTCTTGGCGATGATGGCTTACGGGTTGGTGTTGTTGGGAACGTTAATCCTGTATATCGGTTACGCGGCTTGCGTGGTGGATAATTTTGCTTTTGCCGAGGCGTTATCCGGTTTGCTGGGGTTGTATTTGTTGTTATGTGCTTACGCGGCTATCGGACTTTTTGTTTCGTGCCTAACTTCCTATCAGGTGGTTGCGGCTATCGGGACGTTGATTATTCTGGCCGTACTGAATTACATGAATCAAGTGTGGCAGGATATCGCATTTATTCGGGATATCACGTATTGGTTATGTCTTTCCGGGCGTACGAACGAGATGATCAGCGGTTTGTTGTGTAGTGAAGATATTTTGTATTTCGTGATCGTGATTTCCATGTTCCTGTTGTTGAGTATCTTGAAATTGCAGTCCACGAGACAGCGGGTTTCTTTTTCCATGGTTTGGGGAAAATATCTTGGCGTGGTGGTGGTTGCGATGTTGTTGGGATTCGTGACGTCTCGTCCCGTGATGATGTGCTATTATGATGCGACGGAGACGAAACGGAATACCTTGACGCCTAACAGTCAGGAGGTCATGAGCAAGTTGGAAGGAGGAATGACGATTACCACGTATGTCAATTTTTTGGATCGGGATTATTATATCGGGATGCCCAATATGGTAAATTCGGATTTGGAGAGGTTTAAGCAGTATTTGCGGTTTAAGCCGGAGATAAAGATGAAGTACGTGTATTATTACGATTCGGTTTCTAATAATCCTTGGTTGGACGTGCGATTCCCGAATACGACGGCAAAGGAGAAAGCAGAGCAATTGGCGGATATGCGTGATTTGAATTTCAAGATGTTCATGGCACCCGAAGAGTTGAAGAAGAAAGTGGATTTGTCGGACGAGGGGAATCGTTTTGTGCGAATCGTGGAACGGGAGAACGGGCAGAAGGCTTTCCTGCGTCTGTTTGATGATATGATGAAGTTCCCGAGCGAGGCGGAGATGGCCGTGACGTTTAAACGGTTTACCATGAAATTACCGAAAGTCGGGTTCTTGACCGGACATGGGGAACGTTCGATTGATTCGGACCGGGCGAAGGATTATCTTTTCTTTTCGCAATTGAAGAATTTCCGTTATTCTTTGATTAATCAAGGGTTTGACGTGGAGAATGTTTCTCTTGCCGGAACTTCGGATATTCCGGATGATATTGAGATCGTGGTGATTGCCGATCTGACAAAGTCTTTGGAGGCGGGGGAACAGGAAAAATTAGACAGGTATATTGCCCGTGGAGGGAACTTGGTGATTGCCGGAGAGGTGGGAAGACAGGATGTTATGAATCCTCTCGTGGAGCAGTTCGGGGTTCGTTTTTTGCCGGGAGTTTTGGTACAGGTGAAACAGGATATTCAACCGGATTTGATGATCGTGAATGCCACGCCGGAGGCGGGAGAGATGTCTTATTTCTTTCAGGAGATGTTGATCGGCCGGAATGCGAAGATCGTGATGAACGGGGCCGCGGGATTGGCCTACACGGAAGATCGGGGATTTAAGGTGACGGAGATTTTACGGACAGATACGACCGGATGCTGGAACGAGATGGAGACGAGGGATTTCGTGAATGATAGCGTGATTCTTAATACGGTGGCCGGAGAGGTGGAGGCGATGTACCCGGTGGCTCTGGCTCTTTCCCGGAAGGTGGGAGATCGTGAGCAAAGGATTATGATTCTTGGGGATGCGGATTGTATCAGTAATGAAGAGTTTTCTATCTGGAGGAATTTGCGGGTGATGACGGCCAATTATACTTTGGTTACAGGTACGTTCTATTGGCTTTCTGATGAAGAGGCGCCTATTGATGTTCGTCGCCCTATGGGAACGGATAATAAGATACACTTGAGCCGGAAAGCGATGCCTTATTTGAAGACAGCGTGTATGGGAATTGTGCCGGCTATATTGCTGATTTGGGGCGTGGTGTTGTGGATGAGGAGAAAGCGGAAATAAGTAGTATGGAATTGTCAAGATGTTGTGTGAACCCCCAAAAGTTCGATAAGAGCTTTTGGGGGTGTTTTGTGTTTCTTTGAATTTATGATATATTTTTTGTTTTTTTTGAATGAAAAATCATAGCTTTGCCTTGGGTATGTGAGCAAATAATATAATGGCGTAAAGTAGGAATGCAACCGGAAGAATTTATAGAACAAATAAATAGAAAGCAAGTAACAGCTTTCCGGGAATTATTTGGTGCATTTTATCGTTACTTGGTACTATTTGCTATACGTTACGTGAAACAGCAGGAAGAGGCAGAGGATATTGTACAAGAGGTGTTTATGGCTGTATGGGAGAGTGATAAAAAGTATAATTCATATCATGGATTCCGGGCATTTTTGTATGATTCGGTCAAAAATCGTTGCTTGAATTATTTAAAACATCAAGAAGTTGAACGGCGACATGCAGAGATTTTATTGCAGGAGCAGGATGAAGAGGACGAAGATTATCGGTTAATGCGTGAAGAGATGTACCGGGCGTTACATCGGGCCGTGGATGAATTGCCGGAGCGTTGTCGTCAAGTGTTCGAGTTGCATTTGCAGGGCAAGAAAAACGAGGAAATTGCTCAAATGTTGGAACTTTCCGTGGAAACTGTGAAGACACAGAAAAAGAAAGCAATGCATTTTTTACGAGAATGGTTAGGTGAGTTGTTCTACATTTTAGTTGCTTTGAATATTATCTAATTTTTAGCAAGTTACCAATTTAGGTAAAAGTTTTCCAAAAATAAATGAAAATAGGATACCCTTTTTTTGTAGCATAGTTGTATATGTTGCAAAATAGATTGGATGAAGGATCAATATAGCGATAGGATAGTTCGTTTGATACAACTATATTTAGTTGGTGATATTACTGGGGAAGAACAACGGGAATTGGAAGAGTGGTGTGATGCGAGCAAGAAGAATCGTTGTTTCCTTGAACAGATTTGTCGAGAAGAATTGTTCTCGGAAGAACGGTTCGTGTACCGGCAAATTGATGACGTAAAAGCTTTGCGCATCTTTGAGGAACAAATAAAAATTGGTTCCCGACGAAGTATAAGGCGTTGGTGGAAATATGCAGCCGTGTTGCTATTACCCCTTTTGATCGGAGGAATATGGAAATGGAAGTCTTTAGAAAAAGGAGTTTCTGTTGTGGTTCAAATTCCTGCAGAAATCCGTCCGGGATCTCAGCAGGCCGTGTTGGTATTGGATGATGGACAACGAGTAGCGTTAAAAGAAAAAGGAGAAGGGGTGATTCTCGTTGTTGAAAGGGTACGAGCAACGAAGGGAAAAGATCGATTAGTGTACGCTCAGGGTATACCGGAGAGTGATGAGATTGTACGTTTTAACGAGTTAGAGGTTCCTCGTGGGGGAGAGTATAAAGTAACTTTGTCTGACGGGTCTTTGGTGTATTTAAATTCTGTGACGAGGATAAAATATCCGGTTGTGTTTAGTAGGAAGGAACGAAAGGTGTTTTTATCTGGAGAGGCTTATTTCGAGGTGGCAGAAGACCCCAAACGTCCTTTTTTGGTAGAAGTCGGGGGAATAGAAGTGAAAGTGTATGGAACATTTTTTAATATTAATTCTCTTCGGGAAGGAGGGGTACAAACAGTTTTGGTCAAGGGAAGTGTGGGAGTAAAAGTCTTGGCATCAGGAGAGGAAAGCATGATAGAACCGGGACAGATGGCTGAGTTTAGACAAGGGAGTATGAAGGTGGAGGTCAAAGAGGTGGACGTGAATCTTTACACGGATTGGAAGAATGGTATTTTCCGGTTTAAAAATCAGCGTTTGGAGGATATTCTCACGATTTTATCGAACTGGTATGACGTGGATATATTTTATCAAATTCCCTCTGTGAAAGAATTACATTTTTCTGGTTATATGGAACGATATAAAAATTTTGAAATTATTTTGGAGGCAATTACGTTGTCAACTGGCGTGCAATTTTCAATACAAGGGAAAACGGTCGTGGTATCAAAATAAAACGGAAGGTATTTGGCGTACCTTCCGTATTTTAATCAGATGCAACAAACACTATTTGGCGTAGTGGTTTGTTGAAGTATTAATAACTTAAAATACAAATGTATGAAAAAAAAACGATCATGTCATCGTCTTTTAAAAAGGCCGTGGCGAAAAATTCTGATGGTTATGAAGTTATTTGTTTTACTGACGTGTTGCTTTACGCTTTCCTTGTCAGCCAATAGCTTGGCACAACAGGTGCGGGTGAGTTTGGATATGAAGGATGTGGGTGTACAAGCATTGTTTGACGAGATTCAACGGCAGACGAATCTTTATTTTCTTTTTAATATCGAACAGGTAAAACAGGTGGGAAGTATTTCCTTGAAGGTAAATGATGAGACGGTAGAGAACGTGTTGACTTCGGTCTTTAAGAATACCGGCCTGACGTACCTGTTTAACGGGAATATGATTGTGGTGAGGTTGGATACTAACGATGATAAAAAGATGAGAACTATTACCGTGAAAGGGAAAGTTATGGACGAGAAAAAGGAGCCACTTCCCGGGGTAACGGTTTTGGTAAAAGGATTTAGTTTGGGGACGGTAACAAATACCGAGGGAAATTACAAGCTTACGATTCCGAATGCCCCGGAAAAGTTTTCTTTGCTTTTTTCTTTTATCGGCATGGTGACTCGGGAGATCGAGTACGTGGGGAAGGATACGATTAACGTGGTGTTGAAAGAAGATGTCGAGACGCTTGAGGATGTGGTCGTGACTGGAATTTATACCCGTAAGAAAGAGAGTTTCACGGGTTCGTCCGAGACTTACACGACTAAAGAACTGAAGATGGCGGGGAACAGGAATATTTTGGAGAGTTTGCGCACGTTGGATCCCGCTTTTAATATCATAGAGAATAATCAATATGGTTCGGATCCTAACCGTTTGCCTGATATTGAGATTCGGGGGAAGAGTAGTATCGTGGGATTTAAAGAAGAGTTCGGGGAAGATCCGAATCAACCGTTGTTTATTCTGGATGGTTTCGAGACGACGTTGCAGACCATCATGGATTTGAGCATGGACCGGGTGGCGAGCGTTACAATTTTGAAGGATGCCGCTTCCACGGCTATTTACGGGGCAAAGGCGGCTAATGGCGTGGTCGTTGTTGAAACTAAATCACCGGGAGCCGGTAGATTGCGTCTTTCTTATAACGGGAATTATGATATTTCGTTTGCTGACCTCTCGGATTATAACTTGATGAATGCGTCGGAAAAACTTGAATTTGAAAAGTTATCGGGTAATTTTGACACGAATAAAGCGATCTCGCAAGAACAATTAACCGAGCGTTATTATGATTTGCTGGAGAATGTCAAGCGGGGTGTGGATACTTACTGGATGTCGGAACCTTTGCGGGTGGCTTTTAGCCACAGGCATAATCTTTACATGGAAGGCGGGGATCAGCAAATGCGTTATGGGTTAGGTGTGAGTTATTCTAACGTGGACGGGGTGATGAAATCTTCCATCCGTAATTCGTTTAGCGCAAATCTTGATTTGATTTACCGTAATGGAAAATTCCAATTCATGAATAAGTTGACCATAGATTATGGTAAAACGGAGAACCCGATTGTCGCTTTCTCGTCCTATTCACGGGCTAATCCTTATTACGAGAAGCGGACTCCCGGCGGGGGCGTGGAGAAATGGTTGGAGGCTAGAGTTTATAATAATATTGCGCAGAATTCTTATTCTCCGGTATGGGTACCGAATCCTTTGTGGGATGCCTCGCAAAATAGTTATAGCAAGGGAAATTCATGGGGTGTCAGGAATAGTTTTAGCATGGAGTATGATCCTTTGTCTAGCATACAGATTCGGGCCCGATTCGGGATAAATAAAAATTCTTACGAGACAGAGGTGTTTTATTCCCCGACGGATACTCGTTTTGATAAGACGGAACAGCTGAAAAAGGGATCTTATTCCAATAGCCGTTCGGACGGGATGAATTATGATGGCGATATTACGATGACTTACGGTAACGTGTTAGGGGAGAAGCATCAAGTTAATGCTGCTGTCGGGGCGACGTTGAATGAATACAATTCTTATTCAAAAGGGTATTCCGGTTACGGGTTCCCGGAAGGTAATTTTACCTCGCCGGGATTTATTAATTCTTATCCGGAAAATTCGTCACCCTCGTATAGCGAGAGTAAAAGCCGGGGGGTGAACTTTTATTTTAACGGGGGGTATTCTTACGATAATCGTTATTTGCTGGATGCGAACTTGCGTTCGGACGGGACTTCCGTGTTTGGTGTAAATAAACGTTTTTCTACGACGTGGGCGATTGGTTTGGCTTGGAATGTACACAATGAAAAATTCATGAAGGGAAAAGCCGCTTTTATAAATCGGTTAAAGATCAGGGGATCGGTCGGGAATCCCGGGAATCAGAATTTCGGTTCGTTTACCTCGATTACCGTGTATTCTTTTAACAATTGGTTGTTGAACAATTTTGGGACGGGAGTGGTGATTGATTCTTACGGGGATCCGGATATGGATTGGCAACGAACGATAGACAAGAATATCGGGCTTGACGTGACGTTGTTTAATAATCGATTTAATTTGACGATGGATTACTATCATAAAAAGACAGACCCGCTAATGGCTTCAATCGGTTTGCCATTATCCGTCGGCACCACCAAACGTCTTGCAAATGTGGGTATGCAGGTGGACAAGGGAGTGAATGGTTCCTTGCGTTATGCTTTCCTTTATAAACCTCAGGATCGCATCAATTGGACGACGAGTATCAATTTCCGGTGGGGGAAAGGGTATTATGATGAGATCGGTAAAAATCTTGACCAGATTAACCGGGCGAATTTAACCAAGAGCTTGGTTCGCTATTACGATAAGGGAAGTACGACGGCGCTTTGGTCTGTTCGTTCGGCAGGAATAGATCCTGCAACGGGTAGAGAGATTTTTATAGATAAGGATGGCCGTTACACGTATGATTACGATTATGACGATGAGGTGGAAGTCGGGGATTCTCGTCCGACGTTAGAGGGCGTGTTTGGTAATGTTCTTTATTATAAAGGATTCACGTGTAGTGTTCAGCTGCGATATAGTTTTGGTGCGGATGCGTTTGCCTCTACCCTGTATAATAAAGTGGAGAATATTTCCACCACGGGATTACAAAGTAATCAAGATCGTCGAGCGCTTTACGATCGTTGGCAGAAACCCGGGGATATGGCCAAGTTCAAGGGAATATCGTTGACGGAGACAACACGTATTTCTTCCCGGTTCGTGATGAAGAGCAACTATGTTTCGTTGGAGTCCATACGTGTCGGGTATGAAATTCCTGAACGTTGGTTAAAGAAGATTCATTTGTCAGGTATGACATTTAACGCGTATATGAACCAGATTTGCAGGATTTCCTCTATAAAAGATGAACGAGGTATCGATTATCCTTTCGCTCGTTCTGTTTCTTTTTCTTTGAATATTAACTTGTAATTGTTCCAGAAATGAAGATATATATACTTGTGTTGATTATCCCGATTCTGTTGGGTTCGTGTGAAAGTTGGCTCGACGTGAAGCCGAATGACAGGATCTCGGAGGACGCTACTTTTTCCACGCCTCGCGGTTTCGAGCTGGCATTGAACGGGGTGTATGTTGACTTGAATAAAACAAGTTTGTACGGGCAAGCATTAACGTGGGATTTTGTTGAAATTCTTGCCCAGCGTTATGCTATTAGTAAAAGTTCGACTTATAACAAGGAGGCGATGGAGTTTCATTACGCCGAGGACGAGGTGAAAGATCGGGTTAGTCGTATATGGGCAACGGCTTATTCACTTATTTCGAACGTGAATATGATTCTAAAGAATTGTGATGAACGTTGGGACGTGCTATCTGATGAATATTATAATTTAATCAAGGGGGAATCGTTGGGTCTGAGGGCTTTGCTCCATTTTGATTTGTTCCGGTTATGGGGACCGGTTTACAGTCTAGCCTCTGAGACGAGCTTGACAATACCTTATTACACGTCTTTTTCTCTGGTGGCACAACCGAAATTGACCGCTCAGAAATTCATGGAACAGGTCATTGCCGATCTGGAAGAGGCTGCCGGGTTACTGAACGAGTACGATCCGGCCCAAAAAAGAAATGGAATGTTGGAGCCTGATGCGGCAAATACTTTCTTGGGTTACCGGGCGTTGAGGATGAATTATTATGCCGTGAAACTTTTGTCGGCCCGGGCCTATCTTTATATGGATAATAAGGAAGAGGCACTGAAAGCCGCGAAAGAGGTGATCGACGTGCAGGAACGTTTGTTCCCTTGGGTCGATCCTGCTTCGCTTGCTTTGGAGAGAGAAAGTCCGGATCGGATGTTTTCGACAGAACTCGTGTTTGCCTTGCAAAATGTAAATCGTAAGACAATCTACACGAATCATTTTGATGCGGATAACCTAGGCTTGGCTTCGTTATTGGCTCCTAATCAACGGGTGGTGGATGATAATTTATTTGATGGAGAAGGGGGAGATTTGCGTTACAAAATGTGGTTGGATAAAAATGTCACGATTGAAGGGGGAGATTATAAGGAGATGATGAAATACCAGACGACTTCGGCAGATTCACTTTATGCCCAATTAATCCCGATGTTACGTGTTAGCGAGGCTTTTTATATCGCCGCGGAATGTGAGGGAGAAGAGGTTGGTAACAAATGGCTGAATAAAGTTAGGAACGCTCGCTCGTTACGTAATTCATCTTGGTATTATTTTGAATCGACGCTTGAAACGGAGTACTCCCGGGAATTTTGGGGAGAGGGCCAATTGTTTTTCTTCTACAAGCGGAAAAATGCTGAAGAAATACCTTCCGCATACGAACCTTACGAGAGCATTTCAATGCAGCCGGCAGATTATGTATTATTGATCCCCGAGGATGAAAGTAAGTATAATTAAAATGAGATAATGTCATGAGAAAATGGATCATATTTATATTGTTTGGGTGTTCGTTATTTGCCTGTAAGGAACAGGAAATAGACCCTTACGAGGGGAACAGCTCGATTTATTTCGATGATAATAATGCCGGTTTTTACGAGGTGTCGTGGGGAACTTGGGCTACTGAAATAAAAGAGATGAAAGTACGGTTAAAGGTGAACTTGTTTGGTATGGTTAAGGATTACCCGCGAAAATTTAACATCCGTGTTGTCTCGAACGAGACCGATACATTGCATAGTGTTGCGGGGGTTGACTACAAAGAATTTCCCTTGGAGTATGAGATGCCGGCCATGGAAAACCACACGTATATTGATATTAATTTACTTCGAACGGATACGTTGCGCAAGCAAGCAAGACGTTTTACCGTTTATTTGACGACAAACGAGGAGTTCGGGTTTGAGTATATGAATTACGATATGTTGAAGGATAGCACTTTGGTCATGATAAATAATAGTTGCACGATTTATATGGATGAAGAGTTCCCGAGGCCGGGATGGTGGTCCAGACAAGGAGAACCAGTTTTCGGGGAATGGTCGATGAAAAAAGGAATTTTAATCTGTGACGTTGGAGAGATTGACCGGGCAAAATTTCAGGCCGATTTAGACGGGAAAGATGGGAATCTTACAGCCGGTTTCTTGAAGTTTTTGGGTCGCAAGGTATATTTGTGGTTAAAGGAACATCCAACCCTGGATGAAGATGATGAACCGATGGAGATGGGAGAAGAATCGATATATTAAATTTTAGAGGATTATGAAAAAATGGTTAATTATATTGGGAGTCATGTTATGGACTTCCTGTTTTGACGACAAGGGAAATTATGATTATATTGACCTTGGAGAACTTACTGTTGATGGAATAATCACTGATAGTTGGTATGAATTGTTCGCGAATGAAGATACCTTGAAAATTCCGGTAGAGATCAGTTCGTCCCGGTATGCGAACGGGGAACGACCTTATACTTACGAGTGGAAGTTCATGTCGCTTAATAATGAAACGCTGGACAAGGAAGATAACCCGATAGATTATACCCTGTCAAGGGAGAAGGATCTGAATTCGGTTATCAAGCTGAATGCCGGGGAGTATTTTGGCTTTTTCGTGGTGACGGACACTATTTTGGGATTGCAAGAGAAAGTCGATTTCTTTGTTCGTTTGAAGACAAAGACGAGCGAGGGATGGATGATTTTATGTGAAGTGGATGGAGAAGCTCGGCTTGATTGGGTTATGAACATGACAGAAAGTGAGGATCGGGTATTCAGGGATATATGGAAGGATAGTGATTTTAAGTTGGGTAAACCATTGGGAATAGCTTCTGCTTATTATCTTAACGGAAGCAACCGGTATGTTTTCACGGAAAGGGGAACATATAATATTGATAAAGATGATGGGCATGTCGGGGAGGATAATGATGTGAGATGGTTCTTTGGCGATAAGCCGGATGTCGTGTTTGGATTGGGCACTGAAAAGGCCATTCAGCGAAGCTATTATATGGATTTATTTGTTACTAGGGATCATGATTTGTATGTACGTAATCCTTTAATCGTGGGTGTGAATTACACATCTGATGGACAACGATTTGATGTTGCCCCGTTTTTTGGTCATACGTATGGTGGCTACGGGGCTTCCGTGATCGTCTATGACGAGACAAATAAGCGGTTTATGGAATTTGACGATGATGATAAAAATATTCCGCATCCTCTTACTTTTTCCGGGGGGAAAGTTGATTTTCAGGCGAAAACGGGTAGAGATATGGTGTATATGAATTGGACGAAAGATGGTTATACTTTCGCGGTATTGGAAGATCCTGTAGATGGAGAGATGTACGTATACGGGATACATGTCGAAAATAACGGGCGTAATTTCCGACAGTATTATATGAAGTTGAATCGACCAAACAGGGATAAAATTGTACATATTGCTTTCCATTCGGTTTATCGTTATTTGTTTTATTCGACGGAAAATGCGGTTTATCAATTTGACATGGATGCTCCGAATATTCCTGCGGAGAAAATACTTTCTTTCCCGGGAGAAACAATTACTGCATTGAAAATTAATAAGATGTTAGCGTGGGTGGTTTACCAGCCTTGGGAGAAAGCTAGGGAAAATCAATTGGTTGTAGGTAGTTATATTAATGGCAAAGAGGAGAGTAAATGTGGTGTTATGCGTATATATGATGTCCCGGGTATATGATGTCCCGGGTTTGATGGCTCCGTTGGAGAAGAAGAAGGAATACACGGAATTGGGGAAAGTTGTGGACATTGTATATCGTGAACGCGGAAAATAAATGATTGGGTTATGAGAAAATGGATGATGTTAATTGCATTTTATGGTTTCATGTTGAGTGGATGCACTATAAATGTAAAAGAGTATGTGATTAAAGGAAATGTGGTTTGGGGAAATCCTGATGTGTATTTGATCGTGGTGAATGAAAATGGTAAATTCGATACTGTTCAGCACGTGGTGCCCGTGAACGGTAAATTTGAGATGAAGGGGAACTTGCCCGAGCCAAAAATCGGTTTTTTGATCGTGAAAGACGGGAAAGGAAGAATACCGTTATTGCTTCAGGATACGGTTTTGAATGTTGATATTAAAACTGATAATTTATCTGACGTCCGGAATTTTGTTGCACGAGGAGGTGTGTTGCAGAATCGGAAATTTGCATTGGACCGGAAAGAGATCGAGATTTATGGAGATCGAGATTCCGTGTTAGCACGTTTCTATAAAGCGGAAAAGGAGCATGACATTTTTGAAAAAATGCATGAAATGGCTTTGTTACAAACAATGGACGAGATGTACGATCAGGAAGAAAATAGATTTATTCAAGAGAACCGAGACAATATTTTGGGATTGTCGCTGGTGTTTTATAGATATAAATATCTGAATTACGAGCGATTGAAGCCCAAGTTCGACGTGTTGAGCGAAGCGATGAAAAATACACCTGAAGGACAATTGATTGCGGCCCGGTACAGTATGTTGAGCGAGGTGAAGATCGGTGCGTATGCTCCTAATTTTAAGCTTCCGACCATGCAGGGGGATAGCGTTCATTTATACGGGAAAAGCGCGGCGGTAAAGATTCTAGATTTTTGGGCTTCCTGGTGCGGGCCTTGCCGAAAAGAGAACCCGCATCTG
>ERZ791883.2000-NODE-2000-length-14973-cov-2.596729_pt1 | contig 14973 bp, 13 predicted proteins | sample MGYA00510160_ERZ791883 | MGnify/ENA primary metagenome ERZ791883 (study PRJEB30046, sample SAMN00792072) | human gut metagenome | study: EMG produced TPA metagenomics assembly of the A metagenome-wide association study of gut microbiota in type 2... | reverse complement strand
CAAAAATGTCCACTGCCTTGACGCACACAGTGCGTTTGCCATCTTTCTTTGGGCAGGTGATGGCAGCCGTGTGAATGACCTTGAACGGGTCGCTGTCGTTTTCCGTGTTTTCACGGTAATCCTGCCAGCGGCTCACAAAGGTTTCGCCGTCATAATCGGGGTCAACGCTCCAATATTCGATAAGAGAAAGCGGGGCGTTGGCCACAATGCCGCGCACGACTTCCTTATCCTTGTCTTCAAGGGGGATGGCATCTGGCGTGAGCAGCACATAGTTATCCAGGGTGACAAGGAGCTTGTCTTCTGTGGGGCTGAAATCAAGCACCTTGACGGGCTTAAGCGTGAGGTATTGCAGGCTGGCAAAACGTATTTTGCCTTCTTTCATCAGCTTGTCATAGCTGGATTTTTTTGTCAGCTTTTCCAAAACATCTGGCGGAATAACCTGTACTTCAATCCTGCCGTCCTTTGCTTTGAGGTCATGTAACACACGCCCTATGTCAAAGGTAAAGTTCCAGCCAAGCACAATGACCTTATCCCAACCGCCAAGATAGGTTTCGCGCAGTTCAATGGCCTTTTTCAGGCTGGCCTCTCCGGTCAACTTGTTGGGTGAATCTACCACCACAAGGGTTTTACTGCCCTTCATATAGCCTGCATTGCGCAGAGGGCATTGGTCTTTGTCAAAGGCTATGGCTCCAAACATGCCAAGTACAACGGCGGCGAGGTCGCCTACACGCTTGTAAGCTTTGTTGGAAGCAAAAACTTCCTTGGAATAATCGCCAACGGCCTGATAGAAAAAGCCCTTGGCCCCCATGTCCACAAGGCGTTTGCGCATGACCATGCAGGCAGGCTTGCCAAGGTCTGAAGTGATCCACTTACGCCCCAGGCGTTCCGCCACAGCAGCGGTGGTGCCTGAGCCGCCGAAGAAGTCCGCGACAATAGAGTTTTCGTTGGACGAGGCTTTTATGATGCGTTCGAGAAGGGCTTCTGGTTTTTGGGTGGGGTAATTAAGCCGTTCCGTGGCCATCGAATTAACCTCGGAAATATCTATCCAAATATCGGCAATTGCTTCTCCATTTTGCTCATCTAAATAGCGTTTCAAACCAACTTTTCCAGATGGATAGTCGTATATTTTCCCCAACCTTCTAAATTCAGAAATAGATTTTTCAGAATAATCTCCAATATCTCCAACGCGATACCTTCTTCCGTTATTGTCAATATATGTAAATTTTTCATTTATATAATCTTGACTATATTCCTTGTATTGTGGATTCCAAATGTACTGCTCTCCGGCTGTATAATAGAATATCTTCTCTGAGGATCTAGCAAATTGTCTTGAGTGTGCACGAGCACCTCTTGGAGGTTGGCGCTTCCATGTCAGCTCATTTTTGAAGCTTGCAGAACCAAACACCTCATCCATTAACACCTTAATATAATGTCCAGCGTGCCAATCGCAATGTACATAGATGCTGCCACGTTCTGAAAGTAATTCTTTCATCAACGCAAGGCGCGGATAGAGCATTTTCAAATAGCTCACTGTGCCGTCCTGCCATGTATCGGCATAGGCAAATTGTTCGATGACAGAAGGCTTTTGTTCTATATCGCCGCTGGGCAACTTTATCTTGGTGCGGTAATCGGCCTTGCTGTCAAAAGGCGGGTCAATGTAAATGAGGTCTATTTTGCCACGCATGGAAGATAATCCGCTGGGTTCATCACCCGCCAGCAAGGCTTGCATCACAAGCAGGTTGTCACCATAGATGAGCCTGTTATGCCAATCTTGCGTTGCGTTTTGCCTGCTGCCGTCAAAGAGGGACAAGGTGTTTTTGTCCTTGGCGGGCATGATGTACTCATTGGTCTGCAAGCCAAGACGATAGGGAGAAGACAGCCGCTCCAAAATGCTTTCCGTTTCTTTGCGACCTTCGGCAACTATTCTGGGCAGTTCTTCTATCAGGCTACGGGCCATGCTGGCATCCCCCTTTGGCGGTGTTATACTGGAAATACACTACAATAGAGTTGGGCGGGGGTCAAATTTGACGGAGGGCAAAGGTTTGGGCTTGGGCAAACCCTCGATAGAAGATAATCTTGGCTTAAGGGATATATACTTGTACAGGGGGAAGGGCAAAATCAGAAGTAGCTTTGGCATTCGCCATGCGATATACAGGAATACTTTGCATTTTCCCAATGCTGAGAAGCTCATCCGCGTGATGTGCCAGACAATTTGAGCCAATATAAATTTCCTGTGGTGTTGCGGGGATATAGCATGGCTGTCTTCCATCACAATCAACAGGCAGGCACGTTGTGTATCTGAACTCATTTTCATATTTCCAAGAGATGTGCTTTATGTTCACCAAAAGATTAGACATGAGAGGCAATGTCTCATCACGAATCATGATTTTTTTCTGCCCGTTCATCATTGTATTTTCTTTTTCATGAATCATTTTTTCAATCTGCTCTTGCATTACTTTTGTGGTATCCAACCTATGTTCCCTATACTCGATGGGAAAAGTAGACGCACACAACATAAAGTTATCTTTTGTAGTCATGTCGTATGCAACACAAAAACCACGATGGTTATTTGAATAATGAGCCCACATTGGCATAGAGTTCACTCCACTGCCTGTCAATGAGGTAAGGCGAATATTAGAAAGCAAAAATTCAAAGAAACTATCATGCTTTATGCCAAGATTAGTGAAAAACCCTCTTCCTTCAAATGGGTCATTTAATTCTGCATAGGATGACAAATACAATTGTTTTTTACTCAATGTTTGAAACTTTTTATTATTCAAGCTTGCAAAGTTTTCATGCCCATCGTCTTCAGTAAGTGAATAATACTTATATAATTTTTGAGGAATATATCGTCGTGTTATTTTGTAAATACATTCATACATTTCACGCTGATACCCGGCTGGATAATTAATGATGGCTTCTGCCATTTTGTTGTAATCTATTGGGTAGTCGTTACGCCATTGGACAATATCACAATCTGTATCCATCGTCTTGCCTCTTTTGGGACTGCGTTAACATCTATTATGTCTGATAGTTGTTGCATTGTCAAAAATTTGTTGTTTAAGTATCAGTAAGTTATTCTTTTGTGACCTAGGATTACATTCGCATACGCAGCATTGTCTGCTTAGTGGCATCCTCTCCCTCAATCTTGCGCCAGTGCTCAAAATACTTCTCATTCCGCGCCAGGGCCACATCTCCGGCCACACCAAAGGCGTAGGCCGCCGTGCGCTCTGCGTAGCGGTGCCAGTTACGGGTTTCGCGTTTGGGGCCGCTCTGGCGAATGGTGGGGGCGCACTGGAGGAGAGCTTCGGCAATAGCTTCCTGACTATGCCCGGTGGCCCGCAGGCGCACGGCGATCATGGCGTCTACCCGTGAGAGGTCTTCAGCGGTTAGGTGCTTGCGGATGTCTTCGTAGTGGGCGTAGTAGGCCGAAGCGGTGCTGCCGGGGTGTGGTTGTGGTGTGGGGCGCGGGGGGTGCATTTGCTGGCGTTTGGCTTCGGCTGCGGCACACTCTCGTTCCATGCGGCGTGACAGTTCCAGAGCCTTGGCGCATTCTTTCTTTTCCGCATGGCGCAAGTTGGCCCTAGGGTACTTATCGCCCTCACGTCGATGCTGCGGCTTGAAGTTGGCAAAGCCCGGTGCGCGGTGCGGGTGGATGCAACCGGAGAGCTTGGGGTCGCCGTACTGTTTGTTGAGCTGCTCTGTGAGGCGATTACCCACCTCGCGGTTGTGCGGACTTTGCAGCTTGGGAATGGTGAGCACACACTGGTAGTTGCCCGGCGAGCTTTCCAGCACCACGGCGGGCCGGAAGCCGTCAGCATACAGCTTTTCCAGCCTGTCTTTCGTCATATCGTCAATGAGGATGTGGTGCTTCCCCTTGGAAAGCGGCGTATAGTAGATGTTTTCGCCGCGCCGCTGCAACCGTAGCATTTCTGGCAGGTGGGCGTGAAGCTCTTCCGGCGTAAAGCCCTTGCTCATGCCGCCCTGCTTATCGAGGAGGAACGCCTTGCGGCTGCCGTCTTCCATCATCCGAAGGCACGTCACGCGCACACGGTCAGCGCCAACGGCGGCAAGGTAACGGTCGAGCTGCTGCAACTCCGTGCGGTCGGGCGGAACAATGAACGTGGGAGTCGGGACGGGCGTCTTGGGCGCTTCCAAGCGGGCACGATGCCGCCAGCGGTTGGCCTGCACATGCAGGCCACGGTCACGCAACCAGGTTTCAAAGCGGGGCTTACGGTTGGGCGATACTGGCCGCGCTGCCTGCCGTGCCTGCTGCAACTCTTCCCGCTGTTTCAGCTTCAGAAAGTGCCGGGCGATATTGAGGATGTGCAGGCCATGCTTTGCCAAGGTGGGCAGAATGCGCCGCCGCTCCTCACGCTGCCGGGCCTTGAGAACTTCCATACGGTTCGGCTGCGCTGGCTGTCGGGCTGTCCTTTTTTCTTGCTGATACTGCCGCCATTCCTCAAGGTTGACCTCACTGACGGGTTCTGGGGTCATAGGGGGCGGGGGTGTGTCTGCCTCTTCTACTGCTGGAGCAGGTACGAACTCCCCCAGCCGCTTGCACAGATTGCCCATACCGAAAGCCCTGTCCACTGACGAAGCCTTCACGGCCACATCGCCCACAAAAATGATGGCACCGGAGCCTTTTTTCCCGAAACGCAGCCCCTGTTCCGCCAGCTTCTGATGAAGTTCTCCCCACGATGCGGCATTTTTGATGATGCTGTGCCCGCGCTCCTGGGCGATACGCTGGGCGGATTTTTCGCCCGTGGCGCGTTCAAAATCCCGCGCTTCCGGGCGGGGCTGAAGCTTTTGCTCGCGCCGGGCGCGGGTCACTTCACCGTTTTCCAAAACCGTGTAGCGCGAATTTTCTTCGCTGCTCCAGCCCTGCCTGTGCTCCACCAGGGCGACAACTCTGTGTGCCGCTTCTATGTCAAACCCGTTGTTGGGCCGTACCACTTTGAGCGTATGGGGGTGCATCCGATTGACGGCTATATGCACATGAAAATTGTTCGTATTCCGGTGCAGACCGTAGACGGCCTGATGCTCTTGCAGGCCCATATGCTCCAAAAACATGCCCACCAGTTCGTCCACTTGTTGGCGCGAGGGCTGCTCGTTTTCTTTGAAGGAAAACACCCAATGTGAAACAGGCATGGCGCTGTGGACGCTCTCCTGGGCAAGCGCGATCATTTCCGCTTTCTGACCGTTGTGGGTGCCGGAGAGAAAATTCCTGCCTCCGGCGTGCGCTATTTTCTCGTGCGCATTGGCCGTTTGCGGATTACGGATGTAGTCCACAAGGTCGCCGATTTGCCACGCCTTGGGCTTGTTGGATTTGTCGCGCTTAATTTTCTTAACGATCATGTGGCGCTGCCCTGAATGTGCTTGAGATTATCTCAATGCTGCGCGAGAGCAGGCGTAAGGTGTCGCTCATTTGCGCGGATATGCCTTCACCCAAACCCGCCTGCTGTACGGTCGTAAAATGATGCTTGAGCAGGCCGCCCACGCGCCGAAGCTCGCGCAGCATGGCCGCATCTGCCGCCGCCACAATGGGCCGCCCTCCGAAAACGGTTCGGCGCATGTATTCGGAGACAGACAGCCCGGCCAGGGCTGCCTGTTCTTCGACGCGCTGCTTCTCTTCTGCGCTCACGCGGAGCGTGAGCCACTGGCGGGCTTGGGAAAGGCCCGCGCCGGATTGTGCCTTTTCTGCCTTCATGCCTTTCTGCCCCCTGTCTTTTGCGCGTGAGAAGCGAAGCGCCGAATGCGTTGCCTTGGGAGTCCAGAGGGCGCAAGCCCTTTGGCAGGATGATACGGTTGTGTCACAACCGTCATCCTGTAAAGAAGAACCCCCATCGTAGCCCTAAGCCATTATGCCAAGCTGGCCTCATTGGATTTTCTCAGCACTATATATGAAATGAAGCGGAAAAATCTATATAAAATTGCTTTGTCCAAATGCATTTTATTGAATCTTCATAAGTGCAAAGCAATCCATAGAGCATTTTTTACGCGCCTTGTTATGAAAAATATATCTGTGCTATGCCTCATTGCATATCCAACTTGCTAAAAAGGAGTTTGCGGCAATGGCAAAGGCAAAACGCTATTCAACTGAACAGATTCAGGCGGCGCAAAAACATCTCCGCTCTCTGTCGGCCAAAAAGTCCGGCAAGACAAAAAAGGAAGTGGTGGAACTGTTGGCCGAAGACGTGCGTAAGGCCGTCAAGGAAGGGTACAGCCTCAAGGACATTCAGGAGACATTGCGCCAGTCAGATATTCCCGTTTCGCTGGCTGGGCTGAAGGCGCTTCTCGGAGAAACGGAAACAGGTGGGTTTCAGAATGTGCAGGAAAGGTCAGAGGAAAAAGACACACCCCCGCCCGCACAAAGGCAATCTGCCATATCCAACAACGACAACAGCAAGGAGTCATCTTTATGAATACCGCGCAAACATTGCCCTGGATTTTGTTTCCGCTTCATATCGAACGGCCTCGCGCTTTCAGCTTTCGCGGAGCAATTGATGACGGGCTTGAACCCAGAGAATACAGGTCAATGCTGCATGAAGAACCGATGGAGGTTGAGGCACTTTTGGACTTCAAGATTTGGGGGAAAAGCCCTTGCCTAACGTGCTATTTTCGGAACATCCGCACGGGCGAAAAGTTCTGCCTGACCGCCTTCGACAACAAGCGTTCGACGCGATATACGCCACGCGACAATGAGATTGATTTCAGCGAGCAGGGCATTGAGCATGGCCTGTACCTTGTGCGCACGGTCAAGACAAAAAAAGGCACAGCGGCATGGGCCACGGCCAAGCTGCTTATTGCCCCAGGTGCGCAGTTGGCTATTGAAGCACGGATTGCCCAAGTGTTTGTCGGCTGCGGCATGTGGTGATTTTTTTCTGCACGAGCACGTCATGCGGCGGCAAATGGTCACAGGTGTATTCGTGACCCTGCCGCCGCCTTCTGATAGAAAAGAGAGGCATCAAAGCAAGTTTACGACTTGTCCTGCCTGCCTTCATTTTTGGCAAGGCTTTCCACCAGGGCAAGGATGTCTGCGGTTTTCCAAACTGTCGTGCGCAACCCCAATTTGATAGGCTTGGGGTATCGGCCTGATTTGCACCCGGCCCACCATGCGCTGCGGCTGATGGGGATGAGGGCCAGCACTTGCGGCAGGCGAAGAAAGCCTTTAGACTGGAAAGCGGCCATATTCCCGCTTTCTGAGGGACTTTTCAGGTTCGGATTATCGGGCGTCATTGTGTAAAACCTCCATTTTTTGTCTTTTGCGGAACGATAGCAATCAACCACAGCCAGAAAAATCAGGGGTATCCTTGGGGGTACTCTTTTATTTTTTATACAAATTTACGTTTCATTTCAGCGTAATAAGTTTCTGGTGTGCCTTTTCGTAGCACAGCCTTTTAGGGTCTTCGCGGATCGCTTCAATGCGCGTGGCATGGTATCCTTGATATTCTTCAGGCATGAGTTGCACGTCGGCTGGCATCAGAAAGAATCGAGAACCAAGCACATGCCGCGCCAGCATGTACATGACCGCTGACTGGCGATCTGCCGTGGAGCCGCCGCGCGGAGCCACCTCATCCAGATCGAGACTGACGATCTGGGCGTCCCCCAAGTCAAATTGGGTAGGTTCTTTCAGGATAACGTAGGCGTCGATGGCATCCAGCAGTGAACGCCAGACATTGAGGACGGTGTGTTCCTCATAGGTATTTTGAATGCCCTTGTTCTGCCTGAGCTGTGTGGCCACGTCCGCCAGCAATGGCACGGCATAACGCTGGGCCTGCAAGGCTTCGTGGACGTGTCCCTGCTTGAAAAGTTCGTCCACAATCTCCCACCAGCTTGTTGAAGCGTCCAAATGAACTCCCTCATCGGCGATACACCTGTTCAGTTCCGGCAGGATATTCGGCTGGTACAATCGGGGATGATTGGCGTCGGAAAGGTCTTCATAGGCAAGGTCAACGGCCCGACCGATGATTCCCGGTACGCCGTCGGCGGGAGCTGTGGCGTCCAGAGGTGTGGCCAGTAATGACAACAGATTGACAAGAAAAGCCTTGTGCGACGGCAGAGGCTTTCTATTGCCCAGCGGCGTATCGAACGGATTGATCGCATAATCGGGCGTCATTCTGAGCCGGTGATAGGCAGCCAGATGTTTTTTCTCATCGGGCAGATTCTCTTTCAGAAGGGTAATCAGCCCGGAAGAGGACGGCCCCACGTCCACGATGGACAGCCAAGGCAGGCGGGATAGGCCGCTCTGGGTTACAAATGCGAAGTTTATGGCATTGAGGAAAACTGATTTGCCGCCGCCCATCGGCGCGACACCGAGGTCGATCCACGCAGCCTGTTCCGAAGAATTGGCCGCATAGGGCATGATTTTGCCGTCCTGTGTGCGGAACAGGAGACTCCCCTCTTTCCACGGCGAGGCCGAACGCAGAGGCAGCATACCAATAGCGTCCTGCAAGGGCGCGGCTGTAACCGGAGCAGGACTTGTGGGCATCATGGCGGGTACGGTGGCGGTAAAACCAAGTAGCGGATCACCCACGGCTTCCGATACGTCCGTTGTTCCCCAGCCTTGAACCGCCTTGGAAAGTTCTGCAACACGCCTTCTGAGCAGTAAATGAGCATCATAATCCGTTCCGGTCACACAAGCCCAAGTGCAGAGGCAGATACGGAATTTCACGCAGCACACGCCCGCCAAATCCAGTTCTTTCAGCGCGTCTACGGCCTTGTTGAAGCGTTTGTTGTCCGAGGAGCCAAAGGCTAAAATAGTGGACAGCAGAGGCTTCAGGCCCATGTTCAGTCCACCGTCCTCCAATAAAAAGGACATTCGGTACGGGAGACGTTCATCCCGGCGCGCCAGCACTCGGAAGAAATCCTGAAAGGGCTTGGGGGTCTGCGGCATGAGGGTCATGATCAGTGGCCCATATAGGCGATCACCGATGCGTATGGCACTGCGGGAAAGCATCTGGCCTTCGCACGGCCAGAGCTGGCTATGGAAATCCGGGTACAGCGCATTGTGTGCGAGGTCAGTCTTGCTCGCATCTGGATCGGGCAGCCGGATCGGCAAGGGATCGCCGGGAATAAGCGCCCGCCAGTTCCGACTGGTGCATTCCGGTGCGATACACATACGGATGTCCCGCAGTGCCTCATGCGCCGCAAGCGGATAGACCAACAAATCCACCTGCCGGAAGGCATCCAATACGCCGGTCAGGAAACCGTTGTGTGCGTCGTGCAGAGCGGCAACGGCGCGAGAAATCTGTTGGCAGCCCGGAATTGTCGGCACTTTGGACATGGAAACATCCCGTTCTTTCAGAGCTGTTTTCCGCAGTGTGTCCGGCAGCACGGTCGGACGCGTCCAGAGTACGAGCCAGCAGGTTTCCAAGGAACAATACCGTTGCAAAGCCTTGCCCCAATCATCCAGCAGCGGGCCTATGTGCAGACCAAGATTCTGGACCGTTAAGCGGGAAGGCTGGAGCAATTCAGTGATGCGCGTCGCGCTACTTTCCGGGTCGTATTCAAAGACCACCTGAAGCAAGTGTCCCGGTTTGGACAGCGTGGATTGCAGTTTTTCCGTCAGCCCGGAAACAATGCTGCCATATTCTTCCACGCCGACGTGTTTTAGGGAGCCTTCCAGACGCAGCAGCGTTATCAGACTGCCGTCATCGGCCACCAGAGCATCATTATCCACCGTTTCCAGTCGGCAATAGCTGTGAACCGGCCCGGCAAACGCCTCGGACAAGGCATACACGCCACGTTCCATTCCGTTGATGAGAGTATCAAGCATTACGAATCCCTTTTGAGCACAACTTGTTGAATGACCACACCGCGCGGCGTTTTGGCCGTAGATGCGCGGCAGACCAGCACGGTTGCCATGAGCCTTTGGGTGCTTTCAACGCCCTGACTGGATTCGTAGGAAACAACCAGCGGGAACTCGATTCGCCAAGTAGCCTTGCCGCCCATCAAACCGGAAGCGATAATAACCGGTGCGCGTGTGGTGATGGCCGACGCGGAAAGCCGCTTATCCCGAATCATATCCAGCACGCCGGAGCTTTGCAGGGAGGCTAAGAAGGACTTGTAGGCGTCGTCATCAAAGTGGGGTCGCATGGTTTCCAGCTTTTTGCGCCATTCGAGAAAGTCCAGCGACATGGCTCCGGTGATGGTGTCCGACGCCCAGGTCAGTAAACCCTCTTGCGTGAGCAGTGGCTGATCTAGCGGAATCATGGGGGCAAGCCGCAAGTCAGGCGTGGCCGCAAAGTATTGCGGCTTGGGCTGATTCAGGAGCAGCAACGCAATAACGGTCAGGCAGACGAACAGCGTCACCACCAGCCCCAAGGATAGCTGCATAGTTCGTCGGAATTGTGTTCTGTACCAGCCCAGCCCGCCGAGCACGGCTTCGGCATTCGGGGCCGGTGGCGAGGAATGCTCTTCCTCTGTGCCCGGTGACTGTGCTTCTGTCCGAATATCTGGCAAGGGAATGTTTTTTTTCTTGAAAATATTCATGCCGCATCTCCTCCGGCTTACAGACCGAGTTCGCCCAAGCCGGAAGTCTGGTCGGAACCGAACAGTGTAGCGGAACCTGAACCAAGAAATTCTCCGAGGCCAAGGGCAAGAGCGCCGATGACCACTTTGGTCAGGCCCCCTGCATAGGTGCTTTGTCCCTGATTCTTCGTGGCCTTGTACATATCTACAGTGCCCCACACGCCCATGCCTGCTCCGGCGGTATATCCGGCGAGCGTGATGCCTTTGGCGACACCCTTGGCATTCTCAGCCACGTTCTGGCCTATTTCTCCGAAGGTGACGGCGGCATGGACAACTTCAGGACTGAACAGCCAAACGGCAGCGATGCCGAGGCAGGCGATGCTCCAGCGCAGGGGAGAGAGGGAAGTCATGGAAAAAATGTTGTTCATGCGGGTTTCCTCTAATTAGCCAATAATTTTGGCAATGTAGGTTTGTACGTCCCCACCCAGCGTGGCCCCGATGCCGCGCAGGAAGGTGACGAGGTTGACGGCAATGATACCTCCGAACAAATGGACGAGGCCACGGCTGAAATTTATGGTCTGATTGGGTGTGTCGCGCATGAGACACAGCCCCCGCGCAATCCCGATGAGGCCGACCGTGGCGATGGCGTACACGGCGAACTGGATGTAGACGGAACCGGGAGATGACGGCGGGCTGTAGCTCAGCGTCTGTTCCGAGGACTGGTTAAAGACGGTCATGGACAGAGAATCCATGAGCGCAGGGAGGTTCAGCAACAGGACGGCGCAGACAAAGGCCCAGACCGCCGTAGAGCGGTTAAAGCGTTGCTTCCGGCTGACGGCCTGTGTGAGAGAGACGACGGCAAAACTGACGCCTATCAGGTAGACCAACCGAATGATGACCGGCCACCATTGCTGCAAGTGCGGGATGACGTTGGCGACGTAATTGTCCATGTCGTCACCTGCCCTTAACATTCAGGACGAGCACACCGACAGCCGTGCCGCTTTCAAGACGGACGGTAGGCGGTCGGTCAAATCCTTTTTCAAAGATTTTTCCGGCTCGTTCCCCCACTTTTCCGGCGGCTATCCATGCCTGATCAGCTGGGCTGTAGGAGTTCCAGACCATCTGATCTGTGCTTTCGCCGTTGGAGTTGCCATAGATGGTGCTTTGCGCTCCACTGTAGCGTTTGGCCGATCCCAAGCCCTCAAGAAAGGCTGAGGCGACGAGTCCGCCCCATCGGCTGAAAAAATGCGTGTCTACGGAACTGGCCACTGAGGCTTCAGACGTACCCGGATCAACGGCATAGGCTTCTAGTTGGACGGTTTCGCCACTGGGCAACATTGCGCGGTTGAATGCCAGCACAAGACGTTCGTCGTGACGCTGAAATGCTCCTAGTAAGCGAGTATTTTTGTATTTTCCGACTGCTATAGTTGCCATAACAGCGGACGGCACATCGGAGTTCACGCCGGTGTCGATGATGGCATACAGCAGATCACCCGGCTTGATTTCCATAAGGGACGACGTGCTTGCCGTTTGCTGGGTATTCATCGCTTTTTCGACCGGAGCTGTCCGTTCCCTGTCAGAGAAATCACGCAGATAAGCTATTTTTCCTTCTCCAGCGGAGACGGCTGACAGTCGGGTATCCAACGCGGCCAAGTCGTCCATCATGCGCTTAAGCATGCTATTGTCCGTTCTAGGGGCTTGGGTCGGGACAGTGCGAACCGGGGTGATTGGCGGCGGAGCGGGGGGAGTATCTTCTTTTTTCCCCACCACGGGTTTTCTTTGCCCCACAGGCGTGGGAACAAAGCTTTCGCCCGCCCTGAGTGCCTCGTTTGCCTGTCTGGCATCGTGTTCTCCCAACTTCTTGTTGTATTCGTCAGAACCTTCACCTCCTGCCTTGCCGCTGATGGCATCGGTCCGTGCCGTGGTCAGGCTGGCCGTAGTGGAGGGTTTTTCAGGGGCGAACAGGAGAAAGAACGCAAAAATTAGGATGGCAACGAGAGCCAGTCCCAACAGGCAGAACACGATGAAGCGTCGCTTTTTTTCTGTGCTTGTAATATCGCTCATGGTGCGCCCTTACTTGGAAGGTTTTAGGAGAAGCGTCTGGAGTTGCCCGTTGTTGGAGAGCATCACTCGCGACGTGACCGGAATTTCATAGCATTTGGTGTTGCCAGCCCCATTGACCACAGCTGTCCACGCAGGCCACATCAACGTATGAATCGTCCTGACATAATGCTTGCCGTTGTATTTCCAGACGAATACGCCATCGACATTGGGTTCCATGCGGACGCGCACGGCCTCATCTGGAGGAACATGATCCAGAAAGGCCAAAAGGGTGGAATCTGCCGTTTCCTTGATGTCCTTGATGATGGGAACACTGGCTTTCGGGCCGTGATGGGCGAGCTGGAACAGCACCAGCGCGTCGGCCTTGCGCTCAGGAGATCGGACGGAATCGGATTCCAGCCGGATGACCAGCGGGACATCACGACTTTCCAGCGTAACCACGATGGTTGACGTGGCGTAGCCCTGCGTCGGCATGACGTTGAGAAGATTCCCATCCGGCAGTTCTGGGCGAAGCACCTGAAAATGGGACGGCCCGCCGTTGGTTACGGAGGTAATCGGCCACGGCTGTCCGGTAGAATCATGAAAAACCAGCGAAGTTGCTATGTTGGCTGTAGTGTAGACCGGAACTGGCGAATGCCCCGGTTCCAGAGCTACACGCACCGTGCGCGTCCGCAAGTCGGGAGATACGGGCAGCAAGGCTCGCTCGCGCTGATCAGATCGCTCCCGATATTCCTGAATATGTCCCTGATCCAGCGGCATCATCTGGCGCAGACTTTCTTCAAACAAGGCTTGGGCTTCCTGCGCTTTGCGGGTGTCCGAGACTGGTTGTTCCTGCCGTTGAGCCGCGCCAGTAGCGACTGACGGAGACGTTTCCGGTTGTCCGAGGACGGTATTGCGCTTTTCCGCCGAAGCTGGAGGCGTTGACGGCGCATTTTGTGCGTCGTTCGCCCAAGCCACGGACACGCCGGACAAAACGGTCAATGCCAGAAGGCAAAATGTACTCAATCGATTCACAACAGTTCCTTTGCTATGCACAAGCGGTTACAGGGGATTCGGCAATCTGGAGGCTCCGTTTCCAGTCTGAAAGAAAGAGGGAAGGCAGTTTCTTCAGACATTCGCTCAGAGGACGGCATTCAGAAGTCTTACTTTCATCTCGGATGGCCTGCGCCGTAGTGTACTTTTCTCGATAGGCAGTGTGTTGAGCTTTTCGCTTGAATTCGTTCATGAACTCGACAATTCCTAATATGTTCTCCGGGGGAACGTCAGACGCGGACGGGGCGATGCTTTGTGAATGCAGATGCAGCCACAGCCCAAAGGCCATCGCGCCATTGCCGAGAGGTGGAAATTTCGCTGCGAAGGCTTCAAACAGAGGCCGCACGCGTTCTTTTCGTTCATTTTGTTGTTCCTGAATCTGCCGCTCTTGTTCCTTTCTCGCCTGCATCTTTTGGCGCAACGCCATGTTGGGCCGTTCCTCCACCTGTTTTGCAGTTGGAGTCGAATCAAGCCAGCGTTGACCACGCAGCCAGTTCCCCATTTGCGGGACAAAGCGGCCTTGTTCGCGCTGCCAGCTTTCAGAAGCCGCGAAACGTTGGATTGCGCTGTGAATTTCCGCGAGAGGGGGGAGCTGTCCGCTCCGCAGAAGCTGGAGCCAAGCCGATCTGGCAAAGCCCTTGGCTTCCCGTTTGGGGTAGATGTTCCAGATGCTTTCAAAGTCTTGGGCCGGAGAAGACACACCCCCCGCCGCAGGCACTGAAGATGAGGAGCATTGCGGCTGTTTGGTCGCAACGGGGGGAAGGGGGGAGTTTTTTTCTTTATTTTTCTTGTTAAGAGTATTTATATAGCCAAAATTTGCCTCATCGTGGGCAACTTCTGGCTGGTTGTAGCTAGTTTCTACCTTCCGCGTGCTACGAAGCGTTTGCGGGCAAAGCAGGTAATAGACGGAAGAACGGTACTTCTCTCGGCGAATGGCAATAAGGTTTTCCCGGACAAGTTCCGTCAGGTAATTCTTTACGCTGCTCACACTGCAAGAAAGCCGTGCCGCAAGAGTGGCGTGGGAAGGCCAGCAGTGGTCTTTTTCCGAGGCATAATTGCATAACAGCGCGTACATAACTTTCGCTCCAAGAGTGATGGGCTTTTCCAAAACAAATTGCGGCAAAATAGGGCCACAAATCTTCCCTTTGGGTGCAAATGTCTCCATTTTTTCCTTCTCCCGGCCAAGGAAAAAGACAAAAATAGCAGACTCGTTGATTGACAACGAGAACCTTCTTGGTTTACAATGTCCCTACATTGCTTGTAGTAAGAACAGTGTTCTGCAAGAAGCCGTTGAGTTGCTGCTCGACGGCTCTTTTGTTTTTTCCGGAGCCTGTTTCTTTCCCCAAGAATTTGGGGCTGGTCGTGTGCAATTGGCCACACGGAGTGCGGACATTGAGCAACGGCAAT
>ERZ791883.1989-NODE-1989-length-15068-cov-2.283821_pt1 | contig 15068 bp, 14 predicted proteins | sample MGYA00510160_ERZ791883 | MGnify/ENA primary metagenome ERZ791883 (study PRJEB30046, sample SAMN00792072) | human gut metagenome | study: EMG produced TPA metagenomics assembly of the A metagenome-wide association study of gut microbiota in type 2... | reverse complement strand
CATGGATGAAGCTAAAGCTGATAATAAAAAACCATCAGTCTATGGAAAATTTCCTGACAGGGATTCTGCATAACCGTTTAGGGCGCACCCTTCTGCGCTACGTAGGCTTTGGCTTCACCGAACCCATTTCCTCCCTCAAGCCCTCTGATATCAAGAGAATCGCGCATGCCATACAGGATTTTTCCCTTTCCGTTGTCGGCACGATGGGCTTTGATGCCGCGCAGGTAACGGCAGGCGGTATCCGCACAGAGGAATTCAATCCTCATACCATGGAAAGCCTCCTGATGCCCGGTCTTTTTGCCGCAGGCGAGGTGCTCGATATAGATGGGGACTGCGGTGGCTATAACCTGCAATGGGCATGGGCAAGCGGGTATCTGGCAGGCAGGTCTGCCGCCCGAAAAGTCCCTGCTTCCCCAAAGAAAAATAAAAAATAAGCAAAAAAGCAGCCCTTACGAGGTTTTTCTCTCGCAAGGGCTTTTTCCTGCTCAATTTCAGCTTTTATTGCTGCTCCTTAATGATACCGTTCTGATATGCGTAAAGCAGCTTTTCCAGCTCTGCAATACTTTCCTGCAGCTTTTTCCCGATATCCGTATCCTTCACACGGATTCTGTCCTGTGTATACTGGAGCGCAACCGTAGAGGAAAGAATGTCCTTTTCCTCCGCAATGGCTCTGTCCGTGGATACGAAGGGCTCATGAGATACCAGAACCATGCCATGGGAATTGTAAATCAGCGTATAGCCTGCAATCCCCGTTTCCTTCTGATATGCCTTGGAAAACCCACCGTCGATTACGAACAATCTGCCATTTGCCTTGATGGGGCTCTCTCCCTTTACCACCTTAACGGGAACGTGTCCATTCACGATATGAGAGCTTTTCGGGTCTAAGCCGAAGGCCTCCAGAACATGCTCACAGACAGATTCCTCATTTCTAAGGGTATAATAAGGATTCTTTTCTTCCTTATGCGTTGTCTTATCATCAATAAAATATCGCTCGAAGGTTGTCATTTTCTTCTTGCCGAACAGGGGAGAATCCTCGCCGCACCACATATACCAGATGTAGTCCATACATTCTCTTTTTGCCTCGGTATGTGCCTTATTGAAATAACCCTCGCGCATAGTTCTCTCTACTGCATCCAGATATTCCATGCCGATGTATTTTTTCCCACGGAAGGTCACTTCCTTGAGTGTCCCGTCTGCATTCATGGGAATGCCGCCATGGAACAGCAGGTTAGAGTTGAAAATGGTATACATGCTCCCCTTATGATACAGCACACGCACATGCTGCTGCAGCTTTTCGCTGTTCACAAAGGAGGATTTCACCTTATCCATAACCTCCTGTTCTTCTTCCGTCAGCTTATAGGGGTCTTTCGGGTCAATCGTCGGGAAATTCATATCATTCATGGGATATTCCACGCCATCCACAAGCACGGTTCCTTTTTCAAAATCAATCTTATCCAGCAGCAATCTGTTTTCCATGCGGAATTCGGGGCGGCGTTTGATAATCTGCCCCTCCATCTTCCACTGCATGATGGAAATTGCTTTGTGCATTTTGGCAATCATGTTGAAGTCCTTATCACTCAGCACCTCATCCCCCTTGGGCTTGAACTGCTCACAGGGGTCGCCGGCGTATTTATCCATCGCAAAGGTTGCCAAGGGCAAAAGGTTAATGCCATAATCCTCCTCTATCGTATCCAAATTTGCATATCTGGTCTGGATACGCAGCACATTGCAGATTAAGGCCTGACAGCCTGCCGCCGCGCCCATCCATGCGATATCGTGGTTGCCCCACTGGATATCCACAGAATGATAATGAGAAAGAATATCCATAATTCTTGCCGCATGGGGGCCTCTGTCATAAATATCCCCGATAACATGCAGCTGGTCAATCGCAAGCCGCTGAATCAGATTGCACATCGCAACGATAAAGCGGTCTGCCTGCCCAAGGTCAATAATGGTATGTATAATTTCCGTATAATACATATCCTTATCCACGCTGGCGCTGTTTTCGTGCAGCAGCTCCTCGATGATATAGGCAAATTCCTTCGGCAGTGCCTTTCTCACCTTAGAACGGGTATATTTCGAGGATACCACCTTGCAGATTTTCACCAGTCTGTGCAGGGTAATTTTATACCATTCTGCCATTTCCTCCTCTGCTTCAGTCATCTTTTCCAGCTTCTGTTCCGGGTAATAAATCAGCGTTGCCAGTGATTTTTTCTCACTGCTGCGCAGGCTCTCCCCAAAGATTGCACTAATCTGGTTCTTGATAACACCGGATGCGTTTTTGAGTACATGGCTGAAGGAATCCGCCTCACCATGGATATCGGAAACAAAATGCTCCGTCCCCTTCGGCAGGTTCAGAATCGCCTTCAGGTTGATAATCTCCGTTGCTGCGCTGTTGATATTTTTATACTGATTGGACAGCAGTTTCAAATATTTCATTTCTTCTGCGGGAAAGCTCCCACTTCCACTATACATAACTTGCACCTCTATTCTTCGTTTCTCTGTGCTGCTCTTTGAGTATATCAAAAAAGCCACTATTTTCCTAGTTCTTTTTCACCGAAAGCAAGCAAAAAACGCCCGTATGTGCCGTCACACACAGGCGTTTAGGTGTGTCCCAATAAGAAAACATGAAGAAATGAAATAGCTTTCAGCATTTCAGAATACAAGGCTTCTTATCCGGGCGCACCTTTTACTCTTTATTTTCTTCGTTTTCCGTGGGCTCTCCCTCTACCGTCCCTGTAACGGATTCCGCAGGCGCATCCTCCGCCGCAGGCTCTGCCGGTATGCCGTATGTCACTGCCTCTCTGTTTAAAAACAGCAGTGCCTCCCCGACCGTTACAAACGCAGCAGAGAAATAACACAGAAACTGATACACCGCATTCCCAATTCTTGCGTTCGGGAAAAAGCTGTAGCTCAGCTGGAATGCAGAATTCCAAAGCATCGCAATCACAGCCAGCAGCAGCAGATAGCCAAAGGTTCTCCACCATTTGCCCTTCACCAGCGCTTTGCTGTAGCGCATAGGCTCCATGCCCTTTTTGTCACTCAGCCCAATGGCATACACATAAAACACCCAAGCCACGCTCAGGTAAATTCCGGGCACAATAATCAAGCTGGTCAGGAAAATCAGCACACCGTAAATAACCCCCGAAAACACAATCGTCGGCATCAGGGAAAAGGCTTCGCCCAACGCAGTGCCGAAGGAAATTTCCTGCTTTGTCACAAACTGCTTTACCACCTTTGCAATGGCAATCGTCCCGACAGGCTGCAAAAACAGACCGACCAAAAGCGTCAGACCGGAGTGGAACAGCACCTGATAGGCCGCCTGAAAAAAGTCTGCTTCATTGGATAGGCTTACGCCCGCCTGTGCAATCTGCTGAAACACCGTATATGCGTTCAGCATACGCCCGTTGATGATGCTTTCCAGAATACTGATAGGCAGGAATACAATCAAAAGCACTTTCAATATGGGTTTAATATTTGCCGCAAATACATGGAACGCCGCAGAAAGCTGCTCAATCCAGTTCCATTCGCGGTAGAAAAAATCATGGTTCATTTATCGTTTCATCCTTTCCGATTCCATTCTCTTACCCGAAAAGTATACCACATTCTCCGACAAAAGCCAACGCAGACACTCTTGCCAATTCTTAAGAATTCCTTTAGAATAAGAAAAAATACGAAAAAAGGCTGTGAATTTTTATGGAATTGAAAAAGAAAACCGTTCTGGTAACAGGCTCCTCCCGCGGCATCGGCAGGGCAATTGCGCTTGCCTTCGGGCGCGCCGGTTATAATGTCGCGCTGAATGCCTCCAAAAGTGCGGCGCAGCTGGAGGAAACGAAGTCCCTTCTGGAAAGTGAAGCTATTCCCGTCCTTGCCGTTCTGGCGGATGTTTCTGATTATGAAGGCTGCAAGCTGCTTTTCGCAAAAATCAAAGAAACCTTCGGTATGGTGGATGTTCTGGTCAATAACGCAGGCATTTCCCATATCGGGCTGTTTACGGATATGACCCCTGCCGAATGGAACCATGTGCTGGATGTCAACCTTGGTTCGGTGCTGAACTGCACCCATCTTGCCGTCCCTGCCATGGTATCCGAAAAGGATGGTGTCATTCTCAATATTTCCTCCATGTGGGGCGAGGTCGGCGCATCCTGCGAGGCTGTGTATTCCGCCTCTAAGGGCGGCATCAATGCCTTCACCAAAGCGATGGCGAAGGAGCTTGGGCCCTCCCATATTCGGGTCAATGCCATCTCCTGCGGTGTCATTGATACGGAAATGAATGCCTGCTTCAGCGAGGAGGAACGGCAGGCACTGGCAGATGAAATCCCTCTTATGCGCTTCGGACAGCCGGAGGAGGTGGCGGAATTGGCAGTCTTTCTCGCCGACCGAAGGGCATCCTTCCTGACGGGCAAAATCATCACGCTTGACGGCGGCATGCTCTAAAAATCAAAAAACAAGCATAGAAAAAGCAGCTGTAATCCACCTTTCCTACAGCTGCTTTTTTGTTTTCCTATTTTTATTTTTTCCGAGCCGCCTCATAAATTGCCGCTCTGATTGCCGTAATCTGCTGAATCTGGTCATTCAGCTTCTCATGTATTTCATGCAGCTTCATCAGCTCTGCCTTTTTTGCAACCAAAAGTGCTTCCGCATTGGGAACCGATTTGTTGTCCTCAAGCTTTTCTATCTCTGCAATCAGCTCCGCGCCCTCCCGCTTCGTTTTGGAAAGGTCATCCTCCATGTGGTGAGATAAATGTCTTGCCATTTTCATAGGGTCTTCCGCGAATTCAATCATGCCGCAAACATTCGTGGACATAATGTTTTCGTATCTGTTTAAAATACTTGCCATACTTCGTTCCTCCCTTGCGTATACACTTTTTTATCTTTGCCCAAGCTTCAAGCTGGGGTTCGCGTTCAAATCCAAGCCATCCCTTACTCCTGCAATATATTCATAGTATGCCGCACAGCCAATCATCGCCGCATTATCGGTACAGAGAATCGGCGCAGGCACGCTCAGATAAAAGCCATTCCTTTCGCATGCCTCCTGCATCCTTGTCCGCAGGGCACTGTTGGAGGCAACCCCTCCTGCCAGCGCAATCTTCTTTACGCCATGCGCCTTTGCCGCTTTGATGGTCTTGCTCACCAGAACCTCTACCACAGACTGCTGAAAGCTTGCCGCAATATCCTCCGGAACAATTTCTGCCCCCATCATTTTCTGCTTATTCACATAATTGAGTACCGCCGATTTCAAGCCGCTGAAGCTGAAATCATAGCTATCCTCCTCCAGAAAAACACGAGGGAATTTCACTGCATCGGGGTTGCCCTTCTTCGCCGCCGCATCAATCTTCGGGCCGCCGGGATATCCCATGCCAATCGCGCGCGCAACCTTATCATAGGCCTCGCCTGCCGCATCGTCTCTCGTATGTCCCATAATTTCATACTTCCCGTAATCGGAAACATAAACCAGATGGGAATGTCCGCCCGAAACCACCAGTGCCATATAGGGCGGTGCAAAATCCTTATTCTGAATATAGTTCGCACAAATATGTCCTTCGATATGGTGTACGCCAATCAAAGGCTTTCCTGCCGCATACGCAATCGCCTTTGCCTCCGCAAGCCCAACCAACAGCGCCCCCACCAGTCCGGGACCGTAGGTCACGCCGATGGCATCCATTTCTTCCAGTGTCATGCCTGCGTCCGCCAGTGCCTTTTTAATGACACCGTCAATATTTTCGACATGCTTTCTGGATGCAATCTCCGGCACAACGCCGCCGTATAGCGTATGCAGGTCAATCTGAGAGGAAATCACATTGGAAAGCACCTCTCTGCCGTTTTTCACCACTGCCGCCGCTGTTTCATCACAGGAGCTTTCAATGGCTAATATATAAATATCCTTTTTTTCTTCCATGATTTTTTCTCCACCGTTTCTTACTTTCGGAATTTATTTTGGAAATTCAATGGTAATGCACTTGCGCTCCTCGCCCAGCTCCGTCATAGGAAAAATCTCCTGCGCCACCGGCAAATATGCCTCAGGCTCGTTCAGAGAAGGGCTGAAATGCGTCAGCCACAGCCGTTCCGCGTTTGCATTTTTTGCCATGCGCGCCGCCTCTGAAAAAAGCATGTGCTTGTTTTCTCTTGCCTTCTGCTTTTTCTCCTCCTCGCCGTACATCCCTTCGCAGATGAAAAGCTGTACGCCCTCCACGAATTTCGTAATACGGTCAACCGGTCTGCTGTCTGTGCAGTATGCTACGGAAATGCCCTTGCGGTTTTCCCCCATTACCATATCCGCCGTATAAGTCTTGCCCTCATGCTCCACACTGCCTTCCTTTTGCAGCTTATTCCAAAGAGGCTTCGGCAGCTTAAGCTGCTCCGCCTTTTTTACATCGAATTTTCCCTTGCGTTTCAAATCAATGCGGTAAGCAAAGCATTTCACCATGTGGTCGGCAGGGCAGTGATGAATTTCAAACGCCCCCACCCGTATCGGGTTCGGTGCATCCTGTGTCAATTCAATATATTCGATGGGAAAGGGCAGCTCCGGCGCAATCAAGGTCAGCCCCTCGACAATCCGCTGTAAGCCGACAGGGCCAATCAGCATGAGGGGTTCTGTCCGCCCTGCGTTGCCAATCGTCAGAAGCAGCCCCGGCAGCCCCGAAATATGGTCGGCATGGAAATGCGTAAAGCAGATCACATCTATCGCCTTAAAGCCCCAGCCGAGCATCTTCATGGTCACCTGCGTTCCCTCGCCGCAATCAATCAAGGCAAGCCTGCCGTTGAGCCTTGCCAGCATAGCTGTCAGAAAGCGGCTGGGCATGGGCATCATGCCGCCTGTTCCCAGTAAACAAATATCTAACATTCGGTTTCTCCTTTGTATTTCTTCTATAGGTCTCCCTATGTTTCCTCTTTTATCATACCGCAAAAATGGGCAAAATACAATCTTTCTGCGATAGTTTCTGCAACAGAAAAAGAGGACTCTCGTCCCCTTAAACTGCAAACAAAATTATTTTTATACCGCGGAAGGGTTCGGGAAACAGACGAGTTTCCCGAATGGAATCCGCAGGCGGAATTCAGTTCCGCCGAGGAAAACAGCGAGTTTCAAGGCTTTTTAGCCGATGGAACTCGTCTGTTTATTCTTCTGTCCAAACAAGTCGAAATCCTGATTTCGACTTAGTAAGTGACTTTCGTCCCCTTATTCCACAGTAAATGTACCATACAGTGTATAATTTGTCGTGATTTCAGCATCGTATGTGCTGCCGAGACCATCTCCGCGGAAATAGAAATTCGGCTCGGCTACAGTGGTTGCATAATAGAAATCATACGCTTTTTTATCCGGATTCTTCCGCAGCGCCGCTTTAGCCGCCGATGCTTGATACCCCCCGTAATAATAGGTGAAAGAAAATGGAATTCCCATGCGGTATACGCCTGCCGCAAGCCCCCTTTTTGTCTTTTTCTCGATTGTGGTCATGCCGTTTTCGCCTGTTTCGCTTCTGGTTGGCTGCATCGAAAGCTCTGTCCCCGTCTTTGGTTCTTCCTTTGCCACGCATTCCCAGCCGTTTTCTGTCAGCCGTTCCAGTGTAAATGCGTTTCCGTACAGAAAGCTCTGCGGCTCTTTATTGTTTATCGTTCCCTGCAAACTGTTTGTTTTTTTATCATATTCCACCGTCAACGTCACATCTGGCGTTCTTAACTCCTTCAGATAAATCCAATCAGAACCCAAGAATCTGTCCCATGTCATAGTATATCCCATTTCATTTGCAAACTCCCGTACAGGCAGAAAGCATTTCCCATTCTCGCGATTGATTTTATCCCCCAAATACAGTCTGTCTTTCTCCTTCGCTGTTACATCCAGCATACCATCCGCCTGCAAAACAACCGTCCGTTCCATCTGCCGTTCCGCATCCTCTGCCACGGTTTTCGTTGTAAACAGCAGGCTCTCTCCCAGATTCGTCATCTGACTTCCCGTCATTTCTGCCAAGTCCTCCGCAGAAAACAGCCATTTTCCGTTCTTTTGCATCGCTGTGTCCTGCAGAAAAAATTTCTGCCTGTTTACCAGAACAATCGGATTTCGCTCCGCCGCAAATGCCGTTGTTCCCATTACCATACTCATCGCCAATGCCAGACAAACCATCCTTTTCATACCGCATCCTCCTTCTCCTGATTCATAATTTTTATGTTTTTTTCCCTTTCCTCTACCATAGCATCCTTTTTCGCTTTGCAGGTTACACGCTCCTTACAAATTTCTTACGACTTTCTTAAGATTTTTCCGAAAAGCGCATTCCTTTCTCTGCCCGAAAAAAAATCCGTTTTTTCTGCTTATTTTCCTTGCAAATCGTTTGCTTTTCTGCTAAAATATCTTTGTTATGTCACATAGGCGAGGTTGAAGGAGGTGCAGACAATGGCTAAATGTGCGATTTGTGAAAAAGGCCAGATTACAGGTCATAGAATCAGTATTGAACGTTCCCAGGTAAGTAGACGTGCGAATAGAAAATGGAAACCCAACGTAAAGAAGGTTAAAATCGTTGAAGACAACGGCAATGTAAAATCTATTTACGTTTGCACAAGATGTATGCGTTCCAACAAGATTACACGCGCAATCTAATTCCAAGCGAATGATAAAAGCCATTCTTTTTGATTTTAAAAAGAACGGCTTTTTTTCGTATATAGAAATATAGAAGAATCAGCATCTTCTGTTCTGACTGATGAGCCATACCCCCAGCCCGACAAATCCCATCCCAATCAGAAAAACGCATTTCGGGATCAGACATGCAAGAAGCATCCCCAGTCCAATGGCAATCAGCACAACACCGCCCAGCCATTTGATGGGCGCGCCGTTACATCTTCTTCGCATTCCAATCCCCCCTCTTATCATTGATATGCACGCCGCCTTACAAATGTGCAAAAAGCCCCCAACCGTTTTTGGTCGGGGGCTTCTTCTTTTGTTTTAATCTCTGGAACGAATCACATAAAGATAGCCACTCTTGATATCAATTGTTGCGGTTTCCTCCGCCAGTACATTGCTGACCGCAATATAATCGCCATCCAGCGTCAGTGTCGCATCCGTCAGGGGATAAGAAAAGCCCTGTAGCGTAATGCCTGTGACCTCCATGGAAAGGGGCAGTGTGGAAACCAAATCCCCCACCTTGCCATGCAGTGTCAGGTGCTGATCAATCACCTCTACACAGTTTTTATCATCCACCAAACGCGCACGCACGCCCTTTTTCAGAAGAGAAAGCAGATAATGCGCATTGGCAAGCGTATGGTCAAATCTGTCCCCAATACCGCCGAACAGCACAAGGTCTGTCGCGCCCAGCTCCAGTGCCAGAATAATCCCAAGCTCCATGTCGGTTTCGTTTTTTCTGGTCGGGAACTGCCGAATGGGGATATTTTTCGCCTTATAATATTCCAGAACCTCCGAGGCTGTGGAATCAAAATCCCCTACGATATAATCGGGGTCAATGCCCAGTGCCTTTGCATGACGCATCCCTGCATCGCAGCAGATGACCGCATCTGCGCCATCCATATAGCTCTCACAAAAGCTGTAATCTCTGATTTCCGCTCCCGCAAAAAGAATTACCTTCATTGTTATTCATACTCCTTAAAAATATCCAGAAAGCCCTTTGCCGCGCCTGCAATATCCTCCTTGCCGAATACCGCAGAGCCTGCAACAATCACGTTTGCGCCTGCATCCAGAACCTCGCGCACATTATCGAGTGTCACGCCGCCGTCTACCTCAATATCGAACTCCAGACCCAGCTCCTTTTTCCATTCTGCCAGCTGTCTGATTTTAGAAACATGCTGTGCCATGAATTTCTGTCCGCCAAAGCCGGGCTCAACCGTCATGACCAGAACCATATCCACATCCTTCAGGAAGGGATATACCACCTCAACAGGCGTTCTGGGGTTAATGGTAATGCCTGCCTTTGCACCCGTTGCCTTAATCTGCTGAATCACCTCTGCGGGATATTTCGTTGCTTCCACATGGAAGTTGATGATATCCGCACCGGCTTTTCTGAATTCCTCTACATATTTTTCAGGCTCCACAATCATCAGATGTGCATCAAAAACCATATTACTGTGCTTTCTGATGCTCTTGATAACAGGAATCCCAAAGGAAATATTAGGAACAAAAATCCCATCCATCACATCCAGATGGATATACTGCGTGCCTGCGTCCTCGACCAGCTTTAATTGCTCCGCTACCTTGCCAAAATCAATGGAAAGCATGGAGGGGGAAAGTTTCGTTTTCATGGGTTAGAATCTCCTCTCTTCTTCTTCCTTACGTTCATGATAAATCGTAACATATCTCTCATATCTCATCGGATGGATTGCCTTGCCAATCTGCTCCTTTACGGCACAATCCGGTTCATTGATATGCACACAGCCGTTGTAATAGCATGCATGCACAAAGGGCAGAAATTCCCGAAAATGATACTGCAGCTTTTCCGAGGGAATATGCGTCAGATACAGAGAGGTAAACCCCGGAGAATCCACGATATAGCTTTTCTCTGTGATCTGAATCAGCTCTGCATGTCGCGTGGTGTGCTTCCCGCGCTGTATCTTTTCGCTGATTTCGCCCGTATTTAATTCCAGTCCGGGGAAGGCTTTATTGATTAAGCTGCTTTTGCCAACCCCCGAAGGTCCTGCGAATACAGAAATCTTGTTTTCCAGAGCAGTACGCAGTGCATCAATGCCGATTTCCTTTTCCGCACTTGTGCAGATAACGGCATAGCCTGCATCCCGATACATTTCTGCCGCCGCCAGATAATTCTCCTTTTTATCCTTGTCGATTTTATTGATAACAATTACGATATCCAACTCCTGTTCCTCTGCCAGCAGCAGAAACCTGTCCAGCAAATCCAGATTCATATTCGGGCTTTTTGCCGCAAATACAATCACCGCCTGATCCACATTGGACACCCTTGGACGGATGAGCTCATTCCTTCTGGGCAGAATTTCATCCAGACTGCCCTTTTTCTTTTCCTCATCCAGAACAGAAATCCGCACCGCATCGCCTACGGTCGGGCGAATCCCCTCCTTGCGGAAGATGCCTCTCGCCCGACATTCGTATACGCCGCGTTCCGTATCAATATAATAAAAACCGCCAATTCCCTTTAAAATTACGCCTTCCAGCATAGATTCACCTTTATCCTTATCATCCGGAGAAGTTTACACTCTGCGACCACTGCTGCACATTATCAATATAGCAGGTAACCGTACCACTGCCCTTACCCGTTACGGAAACGCTGTAAGGGAATTCGGAGGCATCTCTGTAGGTGTCTACCACAGGGTATACTCCGTCCGCATCCTCTTTTACCACACGCACATAAACAGAGCCTTCGCTGCCGCTGGGTGCGTTAATTGTGAAATATTTTGTGCCCTGTGTCTGGGTATTGGAGGAAGGCTTATTGTTTTCATTCTCCTGCGTATCCGCGCCGCTGCTGACAACCAGATTAACCACACTGCCGCTCGGTACGGATTTATTCGCCGCCACGGTCTGCGTGATAACCTTGCCCTCTGCCACCTTATCGCTTGCCGCATAAGATACATTCCCGACCGTTAAGCCAACCGCTGTCAGGGAAGCCTTTGCATCCTCCAGTGTATCATTTACAACATTGGGTACGGTAACATTGGTATCCTCGTCCCCCTTGCTGATGGTCAGAATAATGCGGCTCTTTGCCGTAATAGAAGCACCGGCTTCGGGCTCCTGCTTGATAACCTCAGAGGGCTTTGCATCTGCGTCATGCACATAGCGAATCTCTGCCACGTCCCCAACCAGACGGGTAATGGCTTCGATTGCCGCATTTTCGCTCTTGCCAACCACATTCGGCATTTCCTCCTCTGTCAATCCAAGGCTGACCTTTACGCCGATTTTGGTACCTTCACCAATCATCGTCCCTTCGTTGACAGATTGATAAATGATACAGCCTGTGTCATAGAAGCTGCTGTAGTCCTCCCCCTCCTGCACAAGGGTAATCCCCATTTTTTCCGCTTCCTTTACTGCTTCATCGTAATCCATCCCTAAGAACAGGGGGGTTTCGATATTCTTATCACTGGAAATAAAGCCGCCAAAGCCGCCGCCCATAAACTTAATGCCGACAACGGAAATCACACCAATCAGCACCAATGCCGTAATTACAGCCGCAATCACAACCTTACGTTCTGCCTTTCTGTCATGCTCGTTATCAAAATCCCCTTCGGTTCTGGGGTTTCTGCGAATTTTTCCGGGTCGTCTGCTTGCCTTCATAGGCTCCGATTTTACATATTCATTTTCATAATCATCCTCTTTGGAGATATGCTTCATTTTCAGCTTTTTACCGTATTTTTCAAGTCCTGCCAGAGGGGTATGTGCCTCCTCCTCCACAGGGTTCTCCTGTGCGAAATCATCAAGCGGCTCAGCTACGTTTTCCGCCGCATGGCGGTGGCTTGCATGGTGTCCCTCCGCATGTGCGTGTTCTGCATGGCTGTGTTCCGCATGCGCGCGTTCCGCATGTGGACGCTCCGCGTGGCTGCGGATATATTCCAACTCCTTCGGGTCAGCCGGCTTTGTTTCCTGCGGTGTTTCCACTGCGGCCTGTGCCGCCTTTTCCATTTCCGTTTTCTCCTGCGCTTCACGCAGTCTGGCTGCTGCCTCTGCCCTTCTGGACATCCGCACGCCTGCCGCACCGGCTGCCGCTGCACCAACCGCTGCCGCTTTCTTTTCCGCAGGCTTTTCTTCCTTTGCGGAACCGTTCAGCTCCGCTCTGGCACGAATCAGGTCTGCCAAGAGAAGGTCAATGCTTGCATAGCGTTCATCTGCCTTTTTCATCGTTGCCTTGCGGATGATCCCCTCTAGAGAGCGCGTACAGTTCGGGTTATACTGGCGGATATCCGGCAGCTCGTCATTGATATGCATCAATGCAATGCTGACGGAATTGTTGCCCTGAAACGGCAATACGCCTGTAATCATTTCAAACATCGTGATACCCAGAGAATAGATATCGCTTTTTTCATCCACATAGCCGCCTCTTGCCTGCTCAGGGGAGAAATAATGCACAGAGCCCGCCGCATTTGCCGTTGTTGTCATGGTGGACGCGGTTGCCGCTCTGGCAATGCCAAAATCCGTCACCTTTACCACACCGTCTGTCCCCACCAGAATATTCTGAGGCTTGATATCTCTATGTACGATGTGTGCCTTATGCGCCTGACTCAGCGCAGAGGCAATCTGAATGGCAACATTGATAGTAGAACGGGAATCAAAGGGTGCCTTTTCCTTGATTGCCTTTTTCAGTGTATCCCCGTGGATGTATTCATTAACAATATACTTAATATCTCCGTCCTCGCCCACATCATACGCTCTTACGATATTGGGATGGGATAATCTCGCAACGGAGCAGGCCTCGGAACGAAAGCGTTCAATAAATTCCTCGTCCCCGACAAATTCCTCTCGCAAAACCTTCACCGTAACATAACGATCCAGCTTTCTGTCTCTGCCTCTGTAAACAACTGCCATGCCGCCGGAACCGATTTTTTCTAATATTTCGTATCTGCCGCTTAGGACAGTACCCGGATTCAATAACATCAGTTTGTAACCTCCTACTTATATCTCAACCAGAATAAGGGAAATGTTGTCATGTCCCCCCTGCCGATTCGCTTCCTCCACCAGAATTGCCGCTTTTTTGTCCAGAGCGATCCGCTTGCTCAAAATCTTCGCCATTTCCTCATCCTTCAGCATACCGGAAAGCCCGTCTGTGCAAAGCAAAACGATGTCTCCCTTCTGCACGGGATGAATCCGTCTCCACGGTATCCCGAATCCCAATGGCGCGCGTAATCACGTTTCTTTTGGGGTGCATTGCCGCTTCCTCCTTCGTAATGCTCCCCATCTTCACCAGCTCCATCACATAGGAATGGTCTGTGGTGAGGGGCTGCATCTCCTTTTTGCGAAAAAGGTAAGCTCTGCTGTCCCCCACATAGGCAACATAAAGCTTCTCCTCACGCACCGCCGCTGCAACGATGGTTGTTCCCATTTCCGCAAACTCCCTGTCGGAATTGGATTTTTCATAAACCATCCGATTTGCAGCTGCCATCGCACCTGTCATCAAATCCAGCATGTCGTCATTTTCTGCATGCTTCATTTCCTTCCAGAAATGCTCCAGAAAGCCTTCGATTGCACAGCTGCTCGCGATTTCTCCCGCGTTGCAGCCACCCATCCCATCGGCAACCAGATATAAATTTTCCGCAGGGTCTTCCCCTGCCGAAATGTAATAGGCATCCTCATTATTTTTGCGGCATTTTCCAATGTCGCTCATTCCAACTGCTTTCAACGCTGCTCCACCTCCCTGCCGCTTATTTTTCCGCATCTTATTCCTCCATAGCCTTTTCCTTGATGTGGCTTCTTCTCAGCTGACCGCAGGCAGCATCAATATCACTGCCCAGCTTTCGTCTGACTGTGGTTTCCACACCATTTTCACTCAGAATAGATGCAAACCGTTTTACCCGCTCCGCAGAGCTTTTGATATAATTGCGCTCCTTTACGTCATTGACGGGAATCAGGTTCACATGGCAGAGCATATCTCTCAGCCTTCCGGCCAGCTCCCGCGCATGTGCATCCCCGTCATTCACGCCATGAATCAGCGCATATTCAAAGGTAATGCGGCGTTTTGTTTTCTCTGCGTACTCCCTGCACGCCTGCAAAAGTCTGTCCATATCGTACAACTTTGCCACAGGCATGGTCTGCGTGCGGATTTCATCATTCGGCGCATGCAGGGAAACCGCCAGTGTAATCTGCAAATTTTCCTCCGCCAGCGCATAAATTTTTTCCACCAGACCGCAGGTCGAAAGCGTAATATGTCTCTGTCCCATATTCTGCCCATTCGGGTCGTTAATCAGACGCAAAAACTTCAGAACATTGTCATAATTATCCAGAGGCTCGCCGCTGCCCATCAGTACCGTACCGTGTACCCGCTCGCCGCAGTCCTTCTGAATCGCATAAATCTGGGAAAGCATTTCCCCTGCCGTCAGTCCGCGTTCCACGCCGTCCAATGTGGATGCGCAGAACTTGCAGCCCATCCGACAGCCGACCTGCGTCGAAATGCAGACCGTAT
>ERZ791883.1937-NODE-1937-length-15440-cov-2.914202_pt1 | contig 15440 bp, 18 predicted proteins | sample MGYA00510160_ERZ791883 | MGnify/ENA primary metagenome ERZ791883 (study PRJEB30046, sample SAMN00792072) | human gut metagenome | study: EMG produced TPA metagenomics assembly of the A metagenome-wide association study of gut microbiota in type 2... | reverse complement strand
TGGAGATTTGACATAGGATAGCTCAGTTGGATTGCAAAATGTGCAGTAGTGGTCAAATCAGGTTTCAATTCTCCTAACTTTCCGCATATAAAAACCGTCTCAAACATATCGTTTGAGACGGTTTTTGTAATTGCTCCCGGGTTTTGTTGTCACCGCTGCGCATTGGGCAGTTCGTTCTTCACATACTTCTCCCATACATGCAGGCGGTCGCGCTCGTCGATCTGCCGCAGCACTCTGGCGGGTACACCGGCAGCGATACTGTTGGGTGGGATGTCACGCGTCACCACCGCGCCGGCGGCGATGATGCTTCCCGCTCCGATGGTCACGCCACCGCACACCGTCGCACCGGCGCACAGCCAGCAGTGATCCCCGATGGTGATGGGTTCGGCATACTCCAACGCATGGCAGCCGTTGGGGTAATCTGTATAGGCTCGTTCTTCGGCGATAAACGGATGGTTGGGCGTGGCCAGCGTCACATTGGGTCCAATGAGCACATTGTCCCCCAGCGTAATGGGCGCTACATCCAAAAATACGCTGTTGTAGTTGATGAAACAGTTCCGCCCCACATAGATATTCACGCCGTACTCGCAGTAAAAGGGTGCAAACGCCTCGAAATTCTTCCCTTTTGCGGAGGGGATCAGGCGCTCCAGCGCACGCTGCTTGGTCTTGGTACGCCACAGCGGGAGGCGGTTGAACCGGTCACAGCGGCGCATACCCACCCGGTGCCGCTTGGCAATCTCCGGATCGGTAGGCGTATAGAGACGCCCCGACACCATCCGCTCCCATTCACCGCTCGTCCTGCTCTTATCCATGATCAGTAACTCCTTTATGTGCGCCTGTACCGGTACAGATACAGGGCCGTTTCCAATGCCAATCGCTTCATCGGATCGACCGGATCGGCCTCCAGCAGCAACCATAGCTGCTGGAGCCGGTAACTCACGGTGTTGTAGTGCAGGTGCAGCTCCCGCGCCATCCGGCGCTGGTTGCCCATACAGCGCAGCCAGCTCGCCAGCGTGTCCAGCAGCTCTTGCCGCCGCGGCTCTGGCTGCCGCAGGAGCGTTCCCAGCTGCCGATGGATATAGGCGTCCGTTTCCGCCGGGGAGGATTCCTCCAGCAGCCGTACCACCCCCGCTGGGTCGTCTGTCACGCAGGGTGTTTCCGTTCGCACCGCCATGCGGAGCGCCGCGCGGGCACTGCGGTCTGCTTTCTGAAAACCCACCGTACCGCCGTAGGGGCGGCTGACGCCGCAGATAACGCCGTGGTCGGCGGCAAAGTCCGCCATCACCCGCCGCAGCGGCATCTCCAGTGCGAACAGGTCGTCCGCCTCCAGCGCCAGCAGAAAGCCATCCTCCGACAGTGCGCCCCACATGTCCGCGCCCAACGCCCGGTAGCGCTCTTCTACCTCGTGCAGCCAAGAGCGCCGCTGCAACTCCGGCGCATCAGCCTGTATCCACATCAGGATATGCGGACATTCCAAATGGATACCGGACTCCGCCGCCTGACGCTCCATCGCTTCGCTCAGCGGCGCGCCAGAGATGAGATGGTGCAGTAATACGGCCAGCTGCCGCTCCTGTTCCGCCGGTATTCGCCGCCGTGCGATCTCGCGGGACACCGCATCGGCCAACTCGGCAAAGCGCATATCGGTCGGCAGTTGGAGCAGCGGCAGTCCCAGTCGGTCAGCCTTCTCCGCCAGCGCCGCCGGCAGGGGGCTGGGCAGGTAGCGCCCCGGCTTGATACCCACGCCGGACAGGCCTTTTTCTGCCGCCGTGGGCAGCAGCGCATCCACGGCCTGCGGATCGTCTGCGATGGCAAAACCAGTGGTGATGAGCAGTTCTCCCTGCGCCAGCCAGCGCGCGTAGTCCGGTGTGTCCGTCAGATTGACACCGCTGACCCTACGGCCAAGTCCCGCCGCGCCGCCGCAGACCGTGCAGCCTGCGAACACAGGCAGGCGCAGCACCTCCTGCAGTGTGGGATAGTCCGCTGTGTGCTGTGATGTCATGGCTTCTGCCCCCTTGTGATACTATCACAATTTTCTTAGAAATGTTCATTTATTTTTGCCAATGGAACAGACCTTCCGTTGTTTTATGATAGCGGTAGTAAAACGAACGGAGGTATATTCCATGGCAAAGCAAATGAAACAGGATACTCCCTTAGTCCCCCGCAAGCGGAGACTGGCCGCGCTGATAGCAGCCACCCGGTGCGGCGGAGAGAAACGTGATACGCTCTCCTGCCATGCCCGCCGCTGTACCGCCTCATCCATGGCGCAGGGGCTGAAGCACTACGCCTGACGCGGCGCACCCCTTCGACAGATCCCCCGGCAATATGCCGGGGGATCTGTCCGTTCAGGGCTTTCTGGTTTCCTTCTTCAGCAGGGACGCCGCCGTGATGATGGTCAGTACCGACTCTGTCACCATGCCGGAATACGACCGTACCGCAATGACATACACCAGCCACGACAGGCCGCTGGCAATGCCCGCCACCTGTATCACCCGCCGCCTGGACTGGAAGAACGGCAGCAACGCCGCCAACGATGCCACGATGGGCAGTACCGTCACTGGCGTCTCATAGGTCACCACGGCAATCAGCAGAAATACTGCCACGATGGGTATCGCGGTGACCAGTTTACTCCAGTTGAATTTCTCCTGCAATAGGAAAAGCAGCAGCACGACAATCTGGAAAAAGCTGCACAGTGCGCCGGAGTATGCGTGGAGCAGTGTGTAGTGGATGGCGAAGATCAGGTTGGCCACCACCTGCCACAGCAAGATGGTACGCTTGTCATTCTGCCAATAGCTGAGACCCATGGCGATCAGTGCGCCGAACCCGATGAGTTGGTAAAATATGTTCATCCGTCGTTCCTCCTAATAAAAAACGCCGCACACCCTGTCGGATGCGTGGCGAAAAATGGAGGCGATGCTCCAGAAAAATCCACACTTATTTTGGAGTTTTATTATACCATGGGACAGCCGTATTTGTCAATTGCGGCAAAGGACAACCTCCAAAAGCCATGAGCTTTTGGAGGCGAGTGGTATGCCCGACTGGATTCGAACCAGCGGCCTTCAGAGTCGGAGTCTGACGCTCTATCCAACTGAGCTACGGGCACATATTTGGTTGTGGGTTTCTGCGATAGTAGTCAAATAGTAGTCAACAACTAACTATTTTTTCTCTGCCGTTCCCGCAAACGCAGGTGTGGCAATGCTTTGCGCCATATCTCAACTGGAAACGCCTGAAACGTCGGAGTCTGTCACTCTATCCAGCTGAGCTACGGGCGCATATGGAGCAGAGGGAGACTTTCCCCCTTGCGACTAATTTATTATACCATCTTTTTCGGGAATGTAAAGAAGAAAACTGCACAAAAGTCAAAAAAGATTGTTAAAAAAGTTGACAACTTGCGATATTTGCAGTACAATTCAGAAAGACGAAAACAAGCGGTAGGGGAAAGCGGGCTGCAGCCCGGCTCCTGCCGCCGGCAAAGAAGAAGGACGCATATGAAAAAACAAAAGGTCTCGGATGCGGTGATCCATCGTCTGCCCCGCTATTACCGCTATCTGGACGAGCTGCATAACAAGGGCGTGGTACGCATTTCCTCCAATTCGCTGGGGCAGAAAATGAACATCACCGCCTCTCAGATCCGGCAGGATCTCAGCTGCTTCGGTGAATTCGGGCAGCAGGGCTACGGCTATAACGTGGCGGAGCTGCGCTCGGAGATCGGCCACATTCTGGGCATCGACTCCGGCTACCGGCTCATTGTGGTGGGAGCGGGCCATCTGGGCCATGCGCTGCTGCAGAACTTCGACTTTCAGAAGGTGGGCTTTCAGGTGGATACCGCCTTCGACGTGTCCCCGGCGCTGATCGGCACCAAGATCCACGACGTGACCATCCGGCCCATGGAGGAGCTGGAACACTATGTGGAGGAGTACCACCCCAACGTGGCGGTGCTGACAGTGCCTCAGAGCGTGGCCCAGCCGCTGGCGGACCGGCTCATTGCTCTGGGAGTGAAGGGCTTCTGGAACTTTACCAATGTGGAGCTCTCCACCCAGACCAAGGGGGTATTCTTCGAGGACATCCACTTTGTGGATACCCTCCTGACCCTCAGCTACCGTATCTCCCGGCCGGAGGAACTCTATTAAGGGGCGGATCATACTATGGAATGAGACCTGCGGGTCCAATTTTCATAGGAGGTCACGTTCTTATGTGCAATCAGAACTCCTGCTTCGGCGGCTGCGGCTGCTGGATCATCATCGCCATCATCATCCTGTGCCTGTTCTGGGGCGGCAACGGCTGCGGCTGCGGCAACACCCAGAATAACAACGGCTGCGGCTGCGGCTGCTGACCGGGCGGCCCCATAGGGGGCAGCGGAACACATGAAAGGGACGCCTCCGGCCACGCCGGGGGCGTCCTTTTGTGCAGAGATCGTACCATCGATGAGTAAGGAAAAAGCGCCGGAAGGACACGCTGTCAGGCGTGCTTGCGCTTGCCCACCGAGAGGATAAAAGCAGAACAACGCCGGTGCTTGCTGACAGCAGACACCGGCGTCATTTCATGTTCGGTCGTTACTCACCGAAGTTGTTCTGGATCAGAGATACCAGAGCATCCACGGCTTCCTTTTCATCAGAGCCGTCAGCGATGAGGGTGATGTTGGTTCCCTTCACAATACCCAGGGACAGCACGCCCAGCAGACTCTTGGCGTTGACCCGGCGCTCTTCCTTCTCCACCCAAATGCCGCTCTTGAACTCGTTGGCCTTCTGAATGAAATACGTAGCGGGACGTGCGTGCAGCCCCACCTCATTCTGAACGGTAATTTCCTGCGTATACATCAAACCAGCACTCCTTTATTCGCAGTCTTCAAGCCGACTGCTACACATACTATTATAACGGATAACGGGGAGAAAGCAATATTCAATCCCACAAAAATTTGTGGCGATTGCAGAGAATCAAAGAAAAAATTCGTCGTTCTACACGAAAGCGGCTTATTTCAGCTCCACCACGGTGACACCGGCCTCACCCTCGCCGTAGCGGCCCAGCCGGAAGCTTTTGACGGCCTTGTTACGCTTGAGGATCTCGTGGACGGCCTTTCGCAGAGCGCCGGTACCCTTTCCGTGGATGATGGTGACGGTGCTCAGCTTGGCCATGACGGCACTGTCCAGATAGTTTTCCACGACGCTCTCGGCCTCCAGCGTCTCATAGCCCCGGATATCCAGCTCCGAGGAGGCACGGGACACGGTGTTCAGGGTGGCGGCGGAGGGACTGGGTGCGGGCTTGGACTTCTTGGGAGCGCCCTCCAGCAGGCGCACCTGCTGGGCCTTGACGGTCATCTTCATGCGGCCCGCCTGCAGCAGCAGGGTGCCGTCGCCGTTGACGGCCAGCACCGTGGCGGCCATCTTCACGCCGGGCAGCTCCACCTGATCGTCCACGGCGATGGGCCGGGGCGGCGTATAGGCAGGCTCCTGCTCCTCGTCCCGCAGGTGCAGCTGCTCCTCCGCCGTTTTCAGATGGTGGCGCACGGCGGCCTTGGCGTCGTTGAGGGCCTGCACGTTGGCCTGTTTCTGCTGCTCCTTCCGCAGCTGATCCAGCTGGGCGAAGATCTCCTCCGCCTGCTGCTGGGCCTGCCGGACGATGCGCTTGGCCTCAGCCTCTCCCTTGGCCCGTGCGCTTTCCTTGCCCTTTTCCATCTGCTCCCGGAAGGTCCGGGCCTTCCGGGCGTCCTCCTCCCGCTGCCGCCACAGTCGGTCGGCCTCGTTCTGGGCCTTCTCCAGCCGCTGGCGCTTCTCCTCCAGCTGGGTCAGCACGTCCTCGAAGCGAACGGAGTCGCTGTCCATCTGGGCCTGTGCCGCCTGAATGACGGACTCATCCAGCCCCAGCCGCCGGGAGATGGCGAAGGCGTTGGACTTACCGGGGATGCCGATGAGGAGCCGGTAGGTGGGCCGCAGGGTCTGTACGTCGAACTCGCAGCTGGCGTTCTCCACCCCCGCCGTGGTCATGGCGAAGGTTTTCAGCTCGGCATAGTGGGTGGTGGCGGCGATGAGAGCCCCCTGATTCCGGGCCTCCTGAATGATGGCGATGGCCAGAGCCGCACCCTCCACCGGGTCTGTACCGGCGCCCAGCTCGTCGAACAGCAGCAGACTGTGGTCGTCCACTTCCTTCAGGATCTGGACGATGTTGGACATATGGGCCGAGAAGGTAGACAGGCTCTGCTCGATGCTCTGCTCATCTCCTACGTCCGCCAGCACCCGGTGGAACACCCGCACGGCGCTGCCGCCGTCGGCGGGGATGTGCAGGCCGCACTGGGCCATCAGGCTCAGCAGGCCAATGGTTTTCAGGGTCACGGTTTTGCCGCCGGTGTTGGGGCCGGTGATGACCAAGGTGTCGAACTGCTCGCCCAGCTCCACGGTGATCGGCACCGCCTTGGCTTGATCCAGCAGAGGATGCCGGGCCCGGCGCAGGGTGATGCCGCCCCGGCGGCGCACCTCCGGGCGGCTGGCGTTGAGCTGATAGCTCAGCTGCGCCCGCGCAAAGATCACATCCAGCTGCACCAGAATATCGTAGTCCCAGAGGATGTTCTCCATCTGGCCGGCACACTCAGCAGAGAGCTGGCGCAGGATGCGGTCGATCTCCTTCTGCTCACGGGCCTCCAGCTCCTTGAGCTCGTTGTTGGCCTGCACCACGCCCATAGGCTCCACGAACAGCGTGGCACCGGAGGAGGAGATGTCGTGGACCAGACCCGGCAGACTGCCCTTGCACTCGGCCTTCACCGGCACCACGAAGCGGCCGTCCCGCTGGGTGATGAGGGCCTCCTGCAGGACCTTGGCATAGGAGGGGGAGGAGATGATGCGCTGCAGGATCTGCCGGCCCTTGGTGGCCGCCAGCCGCATTTTCCGGCGGATATCCGCCAGCTCGCTGCTGGCGGTGTCGGCAATGGTCTCCTCGTCCAGAATGGCGGAGCGTATCTTATCCTCCAGATAGCGGTTGGTGTGCAGAGAGGAGAACAGCCGGTCCAGCACCGTGGCCTCCCCCTGCCGCTGGGCGTCGTATTCGCTGACCCGGCGGCTGGCGGTCAGTACGCCTGCCACATCCAGCAGTTCACGGGTGTTCAGCATACCGCCGTGGTCGGCACGGGTCAGGGCGGCGGATACATCCTTGACCCCGGAGAAGGAGGGGCTGCCGTGGAGACCCAGCCGCTCCTTGGCGGCGTCGGTCTCATCCAGCAGGTGCAGCACCTCCTGCGTGTCCGTGGCGGGAGTCAGGCGCAGGCACCGCTCCTTGGCGGCGTCGCTGACCGCCTTGGCCGCCAGCTTTTCCAGCACCGCCGGAAGCTCCAGCGTGCGGATGGATTTTTCAAACAAATCAGTCATATGTAGGTTCCTCTTGCGGCAAAATGGATTTATAGTAGTCCAGCGTCCGGAAGCTGCGCTCCAACTGTGCGGCGACATAGACCTCCGCCGCCTGCCCCAGCTGGCGCAGGGCAGGGGTATCCAGCGTGAAGCTGTAAAGCTTCTTATCCGGGCAGTACAGCACGTGGCGCAGGGCCGCCAGAGCAGCGGGGGACAGGGGCATGGCCAGCCCGCTCTTTTCCCGGCAGGCGGCGCAGCATACCACCCCATGGACGGCGTCCAGCACCGGCTTCTCCGGCTCCGGCCGCCCGCACACGGCGCAGCCGTCCGCCAGAGGCTCGAAGCCCGACAGGGCCATGAGCCGCAGCTCGAAGGCGGGCTTTACCAGCTGGGGCGGCTTGTGCAGGACACTGAGGGCGTACAGGGCGTTCAGCAGCAGCCGCAGCAGCTGCGACGTGTCCTCCGCCTGTGCCGTGGCATCCGTCAGATCGGCCAGATAGGAGGCAAGGCTCAGAGCCACGAAGTCCGTCCGCAGGCCGGTGAACAGCTCCAGCGTCTCCGCCTCGTCCAGCATGAACCACTGACCCTTTTCGTAGATGGTCAGTTCCGAATAGGCCAGCAACTGACACGCCGCCGCCAGACGGCTGTTTTTCCGCCGGGCGCCCCGTGCAATGAGGGAGATCTTCCCCCGATCCGGGGTCAGCACCGTCAGAATTTTGTCCGTCTCCCTGGTCACGGTTTCCCGCAGCACCAGTCCGGCGGTGACGATGGGTTGGTTTGGCATGATTCCTCCTCCCACCGGTGCAGCAGATACAGCTCCGGCGCTCCGGTCTCCAGAAAAAGATTCCAGTAATCGCACATGATCTCCACCCCCGGCATTAGCTTGCCGCCGCCGGGGCGAAACATAAGTGGTAAGTTTTAGGGTCGGCTCATGTTTCTAACGGGAATTACTGTTCGTTGTAGCCCTGTGAACGGATGAAGTTCACATTGTCACGCCAGTTTTCCTTGACCTTCACCCACGTTTCCAGATAGACCTTGGTACCCATGAACTTCTCGATATCCTGCCGGGCCAGCGTGCTGATGCGCTTGAGCATATCCCCGTGCTTGCCGATGATGATGCCCTTGTGGCTGGCCTTTTCGCAGTAGATGGTCACGTCCAGGTCGATGATGCCGGAGTCCTCCCGCTCGGTGAAGCGGGTCACCTCCACTGCCGTGCCGTGGGGGATCTCCTTATCCAGACACAGCAGCATTTTCTCCCGAATGATCTCGGCGCAGACCTGTTGATCCGGCTGGTCGGTGGTCATGCCGTCGGGGAACAGCTGCGGTCCTTCCACGGCGTACCGCTGCATCTGGGCCAGCAGCTCCTCCAGACCGTCGCCGGTGCGGGCGGAGATGGGGATGATGGCGTCGAAATCCGGGTAGACCTCGCTGTATGCGGCGATGACCGCCAGCAGATCGTCCTTGCGCTCCACGGTGTCGATCTTGTTGATGCACAGTACGCAGGGGAGATTCTCCTCCCGGATGCGCTGGAGAAGGATTTTCTCCGGCTCTCCCACGTGGGGGATGGGCTCTACCAGCAGCAGGGCGGCCTCCACACTGGCCAGACTCTCCCGCACCACCTTCACCATGTAGTCCCCCAGCCGGGAGCGGGCCTTGTGCAGGCCCGGCGTATCCAGCAGGATGAACTGGGTGTCGCCCCGGTTCACCACACCGTAGATGCGGTTTCTGGTGGTCTGGGGCTTGTTGGAGACGATGGCGATCTTCTCACCCACCAGGGCGTTGGTGAGGCTGGACTTGCCCACGTTGGGCCGTCCGCACACGGTGAGCATAGCGGTTTTGGTGATGTTGTTTTTCTCGTTCATAAGGTGATCCTCAGCTTTCTGTGAGCAATTTTGTTATCTTGTGATGGATGGTAGTGTAAACTGGTAAGTGACAGAGTTCTGCCAGCACTCCTCGCTTGTCAGGTCCTCCCCGATCACCTCGCCGCCCATGCGCTCATAGAAGCTTCGGGCATTGAAATTTTCCGGAACACAGTGGCAGATGAAGGCGGTGGCATGGTGCTCCCGGCAATATGCACTCATGAAATCGAAGGCTTGCCGTCCGATTCCCTGTCGCTGGTATTCAGAGACAATATAAAGGGATTGCAGGGTGATCACGTCGGTTTTATTTATCGTCAGATAGCCGATATTTTGCCGACCCTTTCGGATAAGGTACACGGAATATGCCGGGTGATGGACCCTCAGCAGTTCCATTTCCCTGTGCCGGTCCCAGTCAAATTCATCTATCATGGAATCGGGGTAGATGCCTCGGTATGTGGTGCTCCAGATCCTTTGCCGCAGGCCGATGATAGACGGTACGTCCTCTTCGGTTGCCTCGACAAACAGCTTATCCTCGGCCATGATGCAGCTCCTTCCGCAATTTCCGGTGATCCTCAGCTTTCTGTGAGCAATTTGAATAGGGACAGGGAGAAATTTACTTCTCGCTTCATTCATCCAGCAGCTGCTTTTCTTGGTTTTCTTGCGGCCTTTCTCACCGCTCCAGACCCAGCAGGGCCATGATGGCCTCCTCTCTGGCCCGCATCTGGGCCTTCATAGGCCCCTCGTCCAGATGGTCGTAGCCCAGCAGGTGCAGCACCGAGTGGGTTACCAGATAAGAGAGTTCCCGCCGCTTGGAGTGGCCGTACTCCCTGGCCTGCGCCGCCACCCGCTCCATGGAGAGTACCATGTCCCCCAGCGGGATAAGGCCCGTGCCGGGGTCGGCGTCCTCCGGGCCGGGCAGCTGGCCGGGGGTCAGTTCAAACTCCGGGAAGCTGAGGACGTCCGTAGGCCGGTCCACCTGCCGCAGCTCCCGGTTGATCTCGTGGATGCCGTCGTCATCCGTCAGGAGCACGTCCACCTCGCAGGGGGCGACGAGGCCCTCCGCCGCCAGCGCCGTGCGGATGGTCCGGCGGATCAGGGCGCAGTTGGCATCGTTGGCGGCGCCGGGTACGTCGGCGGTGATGGGGATATAGTGTGTCTTTCTCATTTGCGCTTCTCCTCGAATCGGGCGTAGGCCTCGATGATCCGCTGCACCATCACATGGCGCACCACGTCCTGCTGGGTCAGCTGGCAGATGCTGACGCCCTCCACGCCCTTGAGAATTTTCATGGCGTCCTTCAGGCCGCTGGGCTTGTCCCCCGGCAGGTCGATCTGGGTGATGTCGCCGGTGATGACCATTTTGGAGCCGAAGCCCATGCGGGTCAGGAACATCTTCATCTGCTCCCGGCTGGTGTTCTGGGCCTCGTCCAGAATGATAAAGCTGTCGTCCAGCGTCCGGCCACGCATATAGGCCAGCGGAGCCACCTCGATGTTGCCACGCTCCAGATATTTCTGGTACGTCTCCGCCCCCAGCATATCGAACAGGGCGTCGTATAGAGGCCGTAGGTAGGGGTCTACCTTGCTCTGGAGGTCGCCGGGCAGGAAGCCCAGCCGCTCTCCGGCCTCCACGGCGGGGCGGGTCAGGATGATGCGGTTGACCTGCTTGGCCCGGAAGGCCGCCACGGCCGCCGCCACCGCCAGATACGTCTTGCCGGTGCCGGCGGGCCCCACTCCGATGGTGACGGGGCTGTGGAGCACCGCCTGCACATATTGCTTCTGGCCGATGGTCTTGGGCTTGACGGGCCGGCCTTTGGAGGTGATGCAGATCACGTCCTGCGTCAGCTCTCCGATGCGCTCGGACTGGCCGCTGCGGCACAGACCGATGACGTAGCGGACGTGCTGCTCGGTAATGGACTCCCCCTTGCCGGAGAGGGTCAGCAGCGCCTCCACTGCCTTGGCAGCCATCATCACCTCCTCTGGCTCCCCGGAGATCCGCAGCTCCCCGTCACGGTTCACCACCGTCACATGGAATTCCGCCTCCAGAAGCCGGATATTTTCATCAAACGAGCCGAACAGATTGATGGCCTCCTCCATTCGCTCGATGCTTACACGCTGTTCCATACGGGACAAGCCCCCTTATCTCTGTGTAGTCTCCGTTTCCGGCAGCGTCACGGTCTGGCCGATCTGCTCCAGACACTCCGCCTTCAGCACCACCGTCAGCCGGTCCCCCTGCCGCACAGCGGCGAAGCGGGTGTCGGTGACGGTGCTGCCCTCCGGCAGCCGGGCCGACAGCAGGGCCAGCAGTTGCTGCTCTCCCTCCTGACGGGCGCTCTGCTCTGCGCGCCCTGCGGCGGCACCCTCCCATGCGGTGATGCGCTCCTGCACCAGCGTCAGGGGCAGGCGAAGCCCTCCGGGCAGGGTAAACGGTTTATAATATGTTATTTTATCACAATCCACCCCGGTGATGCTACCCTTTCCGTAGAATTTTATCCGGTGTTTTCCGATATCCAGCGCCCAGCGGCTGTGGCTGCGGCTTCCGGCGGCGGGTTGCGTGATCTGCAGCGGTACGCTGACCGACAGCTCATACCACGTTCTGGCCCACACGGCCCCCATGCTGTGGACAAACCGTGCGCCGATGTGTTCCGTCTCCGACACCCCGGAGATCAGCAGCTGCCCCTCCGTGACGGTGGCCCCCGGCAGTACCATGGCCTGCCCCTCCAGCGCCTCCACCTTGGTGATAAGGCCCGCCCTCCGGGCTACGATGTTGGTGACGGTGCTCCGATCTGCCGCCTCCGGCGGACGGTGCCGCTCTACCACCTGCACATGGGCCACGCAGCCCCGGACGTTCACCGCCAGCCACGATACCTCCGGCAGAGCCAGCAGCACATGGTTGCGCATGGTCTCCTGATCGATGTGCAGACCCGGCGACCCCACGGTGATACCGTAGTCCTCCAGCGCCCGGAGAATGGTCTCCGTGGGGACGGTGTCGTTGCCGCTGACCTGAAAGTCCCAGATGACGAGGTTGCCGCCGAACATCAGTGTCACCGCCAGCACTGCTCCGGCCAACAGCACATACCGCCGACGCAGACGCCGCCAGAACACCGGTACGCCGCCGCTGCGGCACAGGTGCAGGCTGCCGCCGGCGTCCTCCGCCGCCTGCCGCAGCCGGGGAAGGTCCCGGCCTACGGCCCGCAGAGTCAGGCACACCGGCGACTCCCATGTCAGCTCCCAGAAGGGGATGCCCCGTGCGCCGCAGAGGTTCAGCACCCGCTCCGGGCAGCCGCACTCGATCCGCACCAGCACCTGCCCCTGTAAAAAATGGACGATCTGACGATACATGGCCCCTCCTATGTCAGCAGCTCAATGGCGGTGATGGTGCCGCTGATCCGCAGTTCCCGGTCCGTCATGGCCAGCAGCTGCAGCTCTCGGCCTGTGATCCGCACCGTCATGTCGGCAGCGGCGATGTCGATGACCTCCGTGCTGTACCGCAGCACGCCCCGGTGCTGCTCCATATAGAACTGGCGGTTCCCCACCAGCTCCATGCGGCCTACCCCCGCCGCCAGCTCCCCTGGCAGATCCAGCCGGTCCATGACCTCCAGACCGGCACGGGCCAGCCGCTTTTTGTCTCCCATGAGGCATCCCTCCCACGGTGGACTGTATGCGTACCGCCGGAAAAACTTGCCTGTCCGTGGCATGGACCTCTGCCCGCCGTCATAAGCTGGCAGGGTAAAGGGAGGTGAGGGAGCATGGGCTTGGCACTGGGACTGCTGGCGGTCATGGCGGGGCTGCTGGCGGCATCGGAGACGGCGGCACAGGCGGTGCGGGAGGGACTGGCCCTCTGCGGCGGCTCGGTGATCCCGGCGCTGTTTCCCTTCCTCGTGGTGTCCCGGCTGTTTGTGGCCACCGGCAGTGCGGCGGCGCTGGGGCGGCTGCTGGCCCCCTTGACCCGCCGGATGCTGGGGGTCTCCGGCCCCGGTGGTACGGCGGTGCTGCTGGGTCTGCTGGGAGGCTATCCGGTGGGCGCCCAGACGGCGGGAGAGCTGGTCCGCACCGGAGCCATCTCCCGGCAGGAGGGGCAGCGGCTGCTGCTGTTCTGCAACAACTGCGGCCCGGCCTTTGCCTTGGGCGTGGCGGGGGTGGGCTGCTTCGGCAGTCTCCGGGCCGGGGTATGGCTTTGGCTGATCCATGTGTCGGCCGCCGTGCTGACGGCTCTGCTGACCCGTCACACCTCGTCCTCGGAGGGGCGGACTTCGCCGTCTGCGCCGCAGGCTCTGGGTTCCGCTTTTCCGGGGGCTGTCCGGGGAGCGGGGGAGGGGATGCTCCACGTCTGCGGCTTCGTGGTGTTCTTTCTGGTGCTGACCCGGCTGCTGACGGCCCTGACGGGGCTGGAGCACCCTCTTCCGCTGGGACTGCTGGAGCTTACCGGCGGCATCCTGCGGCTCTCCGGCACACGGGGGGACTTCGTGCTGGCGGCGGCACTGATGGGCTGGGGCGGCGTGTGCGTCCACTGTCAGACGGCGGCGGTGTTGGAGGGGAGCGGACTCCACATGAGGGGCTATCTGTCGGCAAAGGCAGCGCAGGCGGTTCTATCGGCGGCATTGGCTGTTCCCATAAGCCGCTGGGTGCGGTAAAGGGTTGCTGCTTTCCCCTATGGCGGACAAAAAATGGCACCCGCATTAGACATGAGCGGATAACGAAGTTTTTATGCAGGATACGGTGCAGTCTCTGAAAAGGGGCTGCACCGTGTTCTGCTTTATGCAGAAAATTTGAACTGCTGCGGGTTTTGGCGGATCTCCCCCATTGCTGACAGCATCTCTTTTCCCGTAGGGACAGAGAATAGCCCAACGGCTGTGAAGTAAATGTCCCCCTTAACCTTCTTGGTTTCCTTATCCTTGCTGTGAACCTCGATGCGCCGAATCAGCGCATTGACGATCTCCGGCCTAAGCTGCCGAATGTCCGTATAATCCCGCAGCGCTTTCATCAGCAGCCTCAAATCCACCTTCGTTTGCTCCGCATCCAACAGCTTTTTCTTGCCGTCATCTACGAGCTTCAGCAGCTCCTTCTGCTCTTTTTCGTAGTTGGCGGTCATTGAGTAATGGAAGAAGCCAGCGTTTGCGGAAAAGTCACAATTTACGGAGGTAAAGCTTCAAATACCACTTGCCTTTTTGTTATGATATTATTGGTATACATACTAAAACACTTGAGGGGAGGTGATGTATTTGCGGAGAGACAGCAGCGAGACGAAGCGGAAAATACTGACCGTGTGCGTCCGTCTCTTTTTGGAGCAAGGGTATAAAAACACCTCTGTCAGTCAGATCGTGGACGAAGCGGGCGTAGCAAGAGGAAGCTATTTGAATCTGTTTCCCACCAAGGATAAAATTTTGCTGGACTTGACCGAAACGATGTTCGGCGGACAGTTCGGCATGGCAAGAAGCATTACAGACACCAAGCTGCCGCCGGTTTACGCTTATGCGTTGGAAACGGCGATCCAGCTGACCCTGACCGAGCTGAACGAGAACCTGCGGGAAATTTACATTGAAGCCTATTCCCTGCCCGACACGGCGGAATATATCTACCTGCATACCACAGCAGAGCTGAAGCAGATCTTCAGCGCAAATTTCCCGGATTACAGCGAGAGCGACTTTTACGAGATGGAAATCGGCACGGCGGGACTGATGCGCAGCTATATGGCGAGAAAATGTGATATTCATTTTCCGTTGGAACGCAAGCTCAGTCGTTTTCTGACGGCGGCAATGCGGGTGTATCGGGTGCCGGAGGCAGAGCAGGCAAAGGTGCTTGCCTTTATTCAATCACTGGATATCAAGGCAATTGCCACCAAGGTTATGTATAAGCTGTTTGCCATGCTGGAAATGAAATACGATTTTAAGCTGTCAAAGGACAGCAAAGGAGAGGAAACTATATGAATAAGAAAATTTTGAGCGTTGTGCTCATACTGTGCGTGATGCTGGCTGTTATGCCTATGACGGCATATGCGGCGGATATTGCGTTTTGTACTAAATGCAACAAGATACAAACGGTAAGGGTGACTTATCAATACGCAGATGATAAATTGCACAAATGCTCTCTTACATGCACGGTGTGTTATAATAAATGGTATTATGCAGAGTCACACATTTGGAGCGGAACGGCGACTTGCACAAGCGGAAGGACATGCACGGTTTGCGGCGGATCTTCCGAACCGCTTGGCCACGACTGGGGCGCTTGGACGCAGAACAGCGATGAAAAGACCCACACC
>ERZ791883.1924-NODE-1924-length-15501-cov-3.195002_pt1 | contig 15501 bp, 16 predicted proteins | sample MGYA00510160_ERZ791883 | MGnify/ENA primary metagenome ERZ791883 (study PRJEB30046, sample SAMN00792072) | human gut metagenome | study: EMG produced TPA metagenomics assembly of the A metagenome-wide association study of gut microbiota in type 2... | reverse complement strand
CATCTCGTTCTTTTTTTGACATTTCGTCATGCTCCTTTCCATGACGGAAAGAGCCTTGACACACTCTAAGGGTATTATAGCATAGTCAAGGCTCTTTTTCACTAGATTGTGTCCAGAGAATCAATGATTTTTTCAAACTTTTGCCGTTTGATCTGGATGCGGTTGCCGTTCAAAATCACCCAGCCAGCGGATGGGTTTTCCTCGGCAAGCCGCCGCAGCTTGTTTTCTCCAATGCGAAAATATTTCGACGCTTCCTCAATGGTAAGCGTATATTTTTCCCAAATAGGCACATCGTTATTACTCATAATCTTGCCTCCTTATGTTCAAAAAAAGGATTCTTGTAACTATGGGCAAAACACGGACGGCTGGCGGCCCAGCTCCACGGGACTTTCACCCCCGCGTGGTTCTCACACGGCCATACCCATTGCCTGCGACGCTTTTAACGCTCGGACTGTGGCTGTAAGGGAGTATCATTGTCCTGCCTGCACGTCGTCGCCCATAAGCAGCCACGCCTATGTGGCGGCTGGGTGGTGGTCGCTCCGCTGTTTTCGTAGAAACCAGCATCATGGCGCACCCGCCGTCCGGCTCGGTACAGACAGAATGTGTCCGTATGCCCTATGACGCACCGCCATTGTCCTGCGGGCGTATTTGTCAAGGTGCATCCATCAGCCACCAGGTCGGCGGAAATGCGGAAAGGGAGTTAGAAAACATTTCCGTTACCGTGGCCGGGCCGTTACTTCAAAGCAACGATGATGGAATGGATGAGCTTGAGTTCCAAACGGTGCTTCATATACTCGTCCACGCACACATAAGGGATGCCGTTGCTGTCGTACAAGGTGCGGGTGCAGAGCTTGTTTATGTAGCCTGCATAGTACCGTAGCACTTGTTCCATAGCCATTGCGTCCCCAGCGTGGGCAGCTTCCATCACCGAAAGGGGCAGAAGTTTTCTGCCGTTGAATGTGGGTTCCTTCATCCGCGTTTCCCTCCCTCTGGCATGAGCGCCATCAATTTCAAACGCAACTGTTTCAGGGTGCTTGTCCTGTGGCGCTGTACTGCGCTGCGGGACATTCCCATGAAGCTTCCGATTTCTCCGTCTGCCAAATCCAAAACACAGTGCAAAATCAAAATGCTTTGTTCTTGTTGTGGCAGGCTGGCGAATGCCTCGGCTACAAGCTCGTTGTCAATGAGCAAATCATATCCATGCGACGAAAAAACGTAGCTGTCGCTGGGGTAATAATCTACCGTGGAGAGCTTGTCCAATTCCTGCTGTGTCAGGGCGTCCAGCGACTTTTCACGGTCGCGCTGCTGTCCCATCTCGCGCAGATAATCTTTGGCCTCATTGCGGAGTACCGCCTTGCAAAATGCGTCATAGCGGTGCCGCAGGATAAAGTCATTGCGGGGGATCGTATCCATCTTCTCACCCCCTTTCTGTGGGTGATTTCGGTGGTTCTCTCCCTTTCCGCCAAAGTTACTTTTGAAAAGCCGCCAGCTACCCGCTAAACACCACTTTTTGCAACATTTTTTGAAAAAATGTGTGGCCGGTGGCACGGGACGCAGGAAACAACAAAATTCGCCCGGAAGGGTGTAACCCCTCCGGGCGAACGTAAAAATAGTATGATATTTTACTGCATGGGATAATGCATGGGTCCGGCCGCATTTTTGACTGGCCGGGGGATGGCTTTTTTTAACGGTGCTACTCCCGTTTCTGGTGGTCGATCTCCCTTTTTACACATGACAGCTTCCTCCTAGAGCCGCCAATCACGCCAGTGTCAGGACGCCATTTCCAATAGAAGGCGAAGAAACGGCAGACTTGGTCTTGAACCGCCGAAGGTTAAGGAATCTATTTTACGCGCAGGAAAGCCTCTGTCCCTGCAACGTTTTTTTTTGCCTATTGGGCGGTGAAGCGGGTTTCGTGTGATTCACTTCCTATTGGTCGGCTGTTTCTTTTAACCGTTCAAAAGATTCACTACTAATAACGTGTTCCAACCGACAGGCATCGGCTTCTGCAATTTTAGGATCAACGCCTGCGGCTATGAGCTGTTCCATGAAAAAGCAATGGCGCTCATAGATTTTTACGGCCACTTCTCGACCAATGTCTGTTAGATGCAGATAGTGTTCTTCATCCATTGTCAGAAAGCCGCCCTCACGCAAAATGCCTACTGCATGGCACACGCTGGGTTTTGACACCTCCATGTGCCGGGCTACATCTACGGAACGCACCATGTCTATTCTCTTATGCAGAACGAGGATAGCTTCCAAGTAGTCCTCCCCGGATGCATGAAGTTTCATCTCAGCCTCCTAGTACAAAAATTATACGGCCCAACCAAGGCTTTCCTGCTGAATATGAAATAACTTATGGTATAGACCGTTCTTCTTCATTAGTTCCTCATGAGTGCCTTGCTCAACCAACTTACCATTATCCAGGACAATGATCTGGTCAGTATCCACCACAGTGCGGAGCCGATGAGCAATCATAATAACCGTCTTACCCTCTACCAGTTTTGCAATAGCACGCTGAATCAAAACCTCGTTCTCTGGGTCAAGGGACGCTGTTGCCTCATCAAGCAGAATAATAGGTGCGTCCTTCAAAAGCGCGCGGGCAATGGAAATCCGCTGACGCTCACCACCGGAAAGAGTGCTGCCGTTCTCTCCAAGGACAGTCTGATAACCGTCCGGCAATCGCTGGATAAATTCGTCACAGTATGCCGCCTTTGCCGCCGCCATGACCTGCTCCTCGGTAGCGTTCATGTTGCCTACACGGATATTGTTAAAAACAGTATCATTGAACAGGGTCACATCCTGGAATACAAAGGACATACAGCGCATCAGGTGTTCCGGTTCAATGGTGCTGACATCTATGCCGCCAATGGTGATCTGGCCTTTTCTTACATCCCAAAAACGGGCGATCAGTTTGGAAATCGTGCTTTTGCCGCTGCCGGAAGGCCCTACCAGAGCCGTTACGCTGCCAGCGGGAATAGAGAAAGACACATCCTTGATAACATCGTCCTGGTTATATCCGAAGGTGACATTTTTCAGTTCAATGTCATATTTGGATACATCTTTGTCCACGCCCTCCATGGTGGGCGTGGTCAGCAGGGTACGCATACGGTTGGTAACAGTCCCCAAGTGAAACAGAGAGGTCAACTGCGAGAGAATGGCAAGGATCGGACCGTAAATTTGCGTAGAGAACATCAGTAGAACCAGTAAAGAAAGCAGTTCAATTTTACCGTTTGTTATCAGCACCGTTCCAATGAAAATAGTAATGCCAAGCCCTGCTTGCAGGATCAGGCTGGCTCCCTGAACCAGAATACCGGAGGCCAGTTCTACCTTGATGGCGATTTTTCTCATAGCCTGGAGTGCTTTATCCAACGCATCGAAGCGGGAACCGCCAAGACCACAGGATTTGATAATTTTGATACCTTCCAGGTATTCCTGAATCTGGCTAGATGCCTCCAGTTTCACATCCACCTGTTTGTCAAACAGACGAAGTTGTAGCTTGCGCCCGCACAAGATGATAAGGAATGTAACCGGCATTGTGCAGAAAATCGCAAGGGCCATTCTCCAGTCAAAAAATGCCAGACAAACGCAGGTCAGGGTAACAGAGATGATATTTGCAATCAGCGGCGGGATGGTACTGCTAAGCATGGATTCCATGCTACTGCAATCTGCCATCATGTTGGTGGTAATATCGGACAAATCTTTTGTGTTAAAGAAGCTCATGGGGAGCTTGCGAAGATGCTCCGCGATCCGAAGTCTGGTCGTGCTGGCCTCCTTATAGGAAGCAATATAGGTTTTCCTATAATCGTTTTTCGCGGCCAGGAATACCAGAATAGCCGCCACCAGCCCTAGGCCCAGCAGCTTCCACAACGCGGCCCACGAAATTGCTTCTCCCGTAAACGGCTTTAACAGCTCCCAAAAGATCAGGCAGGCTACCATTGATGGGAGCAATAACGCGATATTGGTTATTGTGCAGGCCGTAATTGCTTTTTTCAGGTCGGAATAGCCTTTCTCCGACAGCATTAGCTTTTCTTTCAGCTTACTCATAGATCACACCGCCTTTCCTGTGCCAATTTTCCAGTTGATCGACTCCGTATAGCTGCTCCACATCTGCGCGTATTTTCCGTCCTTCTTCAGCAGCTCGTCATGGGTGCCGGATTCAATCAGGCAGCCCTTTTCCATGACAAGTATCTGGTCAGCATTACGAATCGTGGACAGGCGATGGGCGATCATTACAACTGTTTTATTTTGGATCAGCTTTTCAAAGGCTTTTTGAATCAGGTACTCGTTCTCCGGGTCACTGAACGCAGTAGCCTCGTCCAGAACGATGATGGGCGCGTCTTTTACGATAGCCCTTGCAATGGCAATCCGCTGACGCTCACCACCGGAGAGATGGACGCCGGTACTGCCGATCACAGTCTGATAACCGTTTGGAAGCTGCTCAATAAAATCATGGCATCTTGCAGCCTTTGCCGCCGCAATCACCTGTTCTTCCGTTGCATCTGGATTTCCCATACGGATGTTATCCAGGATGCTCTGTTTGAACAGGAACGTATCCTGAAATACGAAGCTGACCTTATCCATCAGCGCATCCAGAGGAATATCCCGAATGTCAACGCCGCCGATCTGAATACTTCCGTCCGTCACATCATAAAACCGGGAGATTAGGCTGGCGATGGTACTTTTACCGCCACCGGAGGGGCCGACAATGGCTGTCACCTTGCCCTGATCCGCAAAGAAAGAAACATGAGACAGGGCCTTGACCTGGGAATCGGCTTCGTAGGAAAAGCTGACATCCCGGAAAGCAATCCCATAGTTTTCGATTGCTTGCGCCGTACTCTTTTCGGGCAGGGCCGGGATACGCAGGATTTCATCCATACGCTCCACGCTGCCGTCAATCTGCGTAAAGGACTCAGAGATATACATGATTTTATTCAGGACACCGGAAATCGCATGGACAATAATCAGGTAGAAAATAAATGTCAGCGAATACTCCCTGAAATCCGTAGTGTGCATCCCGATCAGAATGCCCACCGGAATCAAAAGCAGATAAATATTGTTGATGATCGTGGTAAAAGCAGGCATACAGTTCTGCCAGCCCAATGCGTACTCCAACACAAAAGAGGTATAGTCTGTAATGGATTTGCCCAACCGCTTAAAGGAATCGGCGGTCTGATTAAATGCTTTGATCTCCGACATACCACGTACATATTCCACAGAAGCGCTGTTCATGTTCTCCTGGGCGGTCTGAAAACGGTGCATTTTTTCCTTTGCTTCTCCGTTGAAGCCCGCAAACTGCACGATAAAGGCCAGAACAATACCGACCAGACAAACCACGCCATACCGCCAGTCAATTCCAAGAAGAATGATAACCAGAACAAGCGGCGCGACCAAAGAGGCCACAAAGTCCGGGAGCTGGTGAGCGATGAATTTCTCAACACTTTCAATGTTTTCATCCATGATCTTTCTCATTTTGCCGCTGCCCAGGGTCAGATGATACCCAAGGGGAATCTGCATGATGTGGTCGGCAAAGGCCACCTTCAATTCATAAAGCGTTCCAAACGCCGCAACGTGGGAACACAACAGGGCAAAAAAGTAAAATACGATGTTCCCCAAAATTCCAGCCAGGGCCAGCCATCCCCAGGTCGAGATTGCGGAAACATTCAAGAGCGACATATCCGGGTAAACAAACAGGATTTCCCGAATGATGTAGTAGATTGATAAGTACGGAACAAAAGAACAGATCGCAGCCAGCGCCGCCAAAAACCCTGCCAGGAACACCAGCCCTTTATGGCCGGAAGCCAGTTCCAGGCAGCGTGCCAGTCCGGTTTTCGCTTTCGGCTGCTTCTTGTTTTGCTGTGCCATTTCTAACCCTCCTTTTTGTCATATCCAATTTTGTCTAAGAGAAGCTCTGCGCCTCTGATTTGAAAATCATCGGTAATGCAGCCGTTCTCCAGGCGTATTGCCCGCTCACAGCAGGCAAGCGCACACTCCGCGTCATGGGTAATGACGATAATGGTGCGCCCCATTTTCGCCAGCTTGCGGATCATCCGGCTGACATTCCGCATATTCGTACCGTCCAGCCCGCTTGTCGGTTCATCCAGTACGATAATCGGCGCTTCGTGCATTAGAGCCACGCCAAGAGCCAGCCGCTGCTTTTGCCCTCCTGACAGCGTAGAGGGATGCTGTTTGATGAATGGCGTCAGTTCCAGGGCCTCCAGGATTTCTTCCGCCGCTTGTTTCCGCTCCGGGTTGACTTCTGCACCGGTAGTCAGTTCGTCAAGCAAATCCTCACCGAATAGCTGACTGTCTAAATCCTGGGGAATATACCAGACCTTTCCCAAGCGGCCTTTCGGTCTACAATGCTTTCCGAATAAAACGACTTCGCCGGATTTCTCTTTCAAAAGCCCTGCCAAGATTCGCCCTATGGTGCTTTTGCCCGTCCCGTTTGGGCCGATCAGGGCTATCGCTTCTCCCTTATGGCATTGAAAGTCAATATCCTTAGATACAATCGTTTCACCAAAAGAGTGGTTCAGTTTTTTCACTTCCAGAACAACCTCACTGGTTGCCGCAGACGGGATTTCCGTCTGCTCAATCTGATGCAGGTTAGGAGTGCGAAGCCCCAGCGCCTGGATTTCCTTATTAGTCAGAGCTTTCATCTGCTGTGCAGTAAATTCCCGCACAATTTTCCCTTTCTGGACACACAGGAAACGGTCTGTCAGATCCATCAGATAATAAAGCCGGTGTTCCGCTATAATGATGGTTTTTCCCTTCTTCTTCAAATCGTGAATAATATCTGCAAAGCGGTAGGTAGATGCAATATCCAGATTGGCAGACGGTTCATCCATGACATAGATTTCAGGATCAATCGCCTCTGCGGATGCAATCGCAACCTTCTGACGCATTCCATAGGACAGGCTGTGCAGGCTGTGATCCAAAATATCCTGAATCTTGATGTTCGCCGCTGCCCGGTGAACATGGTTCTGAATTTCCTCATGGGAATAACCGTAGTTCTCACAGCCAAAAGCAATCTCGCCTGCGACCTCATTGGCAAAAAACTGGCTCCTCGGGTCTTGAAATACATTTCCTGCGATTTTGCCGCGTTCCCAGGAAGGAATCTCTTTCAGCAGTTTTCCATCCACAAAAACCTCACCGCTTAATTCTCCCTCGTAAAAGTAGGGGATCAGGCCGTTAATTACTCTTGTCAAAGAGCTTTTCCCACTTCCCGATGGGCCGGTCATAACAATGACCTCCCCGGCGGCAATGTCTAATGATATATGTTCCAGTTGATTTCCGTTCCCGCCATAGGAAAAGGTCAGGTCACGGATCATAATTTCTTTTCCCATTCCATTCCTCCTATAAAAGACAGCAGCACACGGCAGCTCCCACGCTGACAACAATCAAAACGCAATCCAGCACAGCGATCCGGCTGACATAGTAGCTTTCTTTCTTGTAGGGGCTTTCAATTCCCCTGACTATGGCAGAAGCTGCTAACTCGTCCGCGATCTTTAAGGAGCGGAACACCATCGGAACAATGGCGTATTCCAACGTGTCCATTGGATGCCTCAAAACATTGCCGACCGATTTTAAGAAGCCACGAATTTTCATGGCTTCCCTGACTTCTCCAAATTCATGCAGCACAGTCGGCGCAAAGCGGAGCATGACGATCAATACAAGCATGATATGGGTAGAAATCGGCATTCTTCTCAAGCTGGCCGTTAATTTGCCAGAGGGGATTTTAGCCAGAAGATAGGCAGGCATAGCCGGAAGCAAAAGTTTGTAAACCATGCTGAGCAACAGTGGAGATGGGACACTGATTTTATATTTCATTTCAATCAGTAGCCATACAAGTGCAACCATATAAATTGAAAAGCACCCAATCGCCTGACGAAACAAACTAAACCAGCACAGGATCAAACAAATCCAAAGGGTAAAAATTCCATGTCCTAAAAAACTTGTTGTAAGGAAAGTAACAAGACAAGCGCACAGCGTCAGGAAAAGAACTGTGCGCCCGTCAATTCGATCAATCCGTCTGCTTTTTGATACGGCCATCATCCTACAATGCCTGCCTTTTGGAAATGCTTTCTGAGCAGACGCTGGCCAAACAACGTGCCGAGGATTGCAAGAACCGCAGTAATAACAACGCCCAAAAGCATCAGCGCAGGAGACGTTACCATAGAGAGCTGCATATTTAAAGTGTTGGCATCAAAACCACTGTTTGCAGCCATTTCCTGATAACTGTCCCAGGACCACCACAACGGTACGGCACAACCTACAAAATTACCGATTGAGTTGACCATCCAGCCAATTCGGTTACGAACCGCACTTTGGTATGTATTCTTGCCAACCATGCACAGTTCGGCAACGAGAGCTACAATCAAAAAATAGGGAATCAAGAACATATAACCCATAACTCCTTGAATCACCCCATAAACCGCAGCCCATGCAAACAACAGTCCGTGTTTGTTGACGCGGTTTGCTGCAACCAGATAAAAGATTGCGCCGATAAATGCATCAATTCCGGCAGAGCCGTACAAATATACTACCGGAAAAGGCAATGTAACCATACCAATTATCATTGCAATAGCAAAATTGATGACCATCATTGCGGCAATCGTCATAATATCGCGAATGCCAAACTTTTTCTTCACCGTTTGTTCCATCTTTGAAACCTCCTTAAAATAAAATGACAGCGTAGTTAGTAATAACTAACTACGCTGTCATTCTACACCGGTTTGCAGTCTCTAACTACTCCAAAGGGAAAAGTAAATCAAGAAAACAGCCCAAAAGTTAAATCACTTTTTTGCTTTACGGTAATCCTTTGGAAGCATTCCAAACACTTCTTGAAAGGCTCGCGCAAATTTACTAATATTTGAATATCCAAGTTCACCGGCTATTTGCGTGATTGATTGATCTGTTTCCTGCAAATAAACAGCCGCAAGATTCATTTTATACTTTTTGATATGTGCATAGGGCGTATCGCCATAAATCTGTTTGAAAATAGCTTGAAATGTGACCTTGCTCATTGGCTCCTTTCGCAAAAGTTCTTCTATGGATATTTTTTTGTCGAGGTTTTCTATGAGCTGTTGGCGGATGCGTTTGATGATTTCAATTTGTTCTTTGGCATAATACGTTGCCTCATACTGATCTTCAATCCGCAGCTGTTTGATATGGTAAAATAGTTCCAATAATTTGATCCGGAAGTAATTTCTCCCTTCAATACCTTTTGCCGCGTACAATTCATCGAAGATATGTAACAGACGCTGAGGCGTTCGACATAAAAACCACTTTTTTTCTAATTCCAGTTCTCGTCCCAGATTTAGAACATCAATGTTGTAGTACGAAAAAATCTGTTGCGTTTCCGCATCGACAGAATCCTTATCAATCACACAGCTTAGTCCTACGCCATATCCAAAGGGAAAAGAATAGGCCGCAGGAATATTAGCAAGAGCATTGATACATAATTCTCCTTCTTTTATATGAAAAACCTTATTATTCCTTAGTTCAAATTCAACGCGCCCCTTTTGGTAATGACGAATTTCAATGATATTTTTATTTGGAATGGGTTCACGGAAGGTGTCTGTACAATTAAAGTCCATAAAGATCAAATCAATACCAAGGAACAGCGCATAATCATATAGAACCCCTATTCCATTGCACTTGTATTCAACTTTCGTGTAATCATTGCACACCTCAGCGAATGTCGCACCTTCACCATACCATTCTAAGCCATGATGTTGGATCATCAGAATAGCCCTCCTTTTGGTTAGCTGCTTCTAACTATAATATGCCATTTGAAGGAAGCAGTCAAGATAAAGCCAAAGTAAGACTTGCAGATAACAGTATTGGTAGAGGAAGCGAAGACGCTTTGTCCGTTGCTGCACGGGCAAATTATGTTATTGTTTCTTGATGAGGGCAGGCAGCCTGGAGCCGTTCAAAAGCCTCTGTGCTAATAAACTCTGAAAACAACGCTATATGCAGACCATGAAGCCTGATCAGATATAAGAGTAATGTCAACACAATATAGAACAAACCGAAAGAGCCTAGGAACTGAAAATTTTTCTCTTAACCAACAGATAGAGGAAGGCACACAAAGTGAATATCATTTTTCACAGTTTATCAGCACAATTATTGACCAGTACACAAAATAATATTCTCTATTCTGTGTGTTGTGGAGGCCACAAAAAGGCCTCTTATTTTTTTGCAAATTTTTCTTTCCAAAGCGCTATTTTGCGGGTAGTTTGAAAGCTTTTCAGAGTATTAGGAGTGGAGGAAAAGAAAAACAGCAAGCATAGGGAGTGTGGCTACACTCCCGGCAAACGGCTTCCCGTTTGTATCTTGGGGAAGTCCCCAAACCCCTGAATGAAGGAAGGTGAGAAAATGGCAAACCGAAAACGGAAGTTTGTGCTGCGCGTCCCCGTGACGCCGGAGGAAAGGACGCTCATTCAAGAGAAGATGGCCCAGATCGGCACAAGGAATTTTTCTGCCTACGCCCGGAAAATGCTGATTGACGGCTATGTTGTCCAAGTGGATACCAGCGACATCCGGGCGCAGACCGCAGAGCTTCAAAAAATCGGCGTCAACGTCAACCAAATCGCAAGGCGTATCAACAGTACCGGGACTGTGTACGCGCAGGACGTGGAGGACATCAAGGGAGCGCTGGCCCAGATATGGCAGTTACAAAGATCCATCCTATCAAGTCAACGCTGAAAAAGGCGCTGGACTACATCGAGAACCCGGACAAGACCGATGAAAAGCTATTCGTTTCCTCCTATGGCTGTTCGTATGAAACGGCGGATATTGAGTTTCAAATGTTGTTAGATCAGGCGTTCAAGAAAGGCAACAATCTGGCCCACCACCTGATACAAGCCTTTGAGCCGAGCGAAACCACGCCGGAGCAGGCCCACGAAATCGGACGGCAGCTTGCGGATGAAGTGCTTGGCGGGAAATATCCCTATGTGATAACCACCCACATAGACAAGGGCCATCTGCATAACCACATCATTTTCTGCGCGGTGGATATGGCAAACCAGCGCAAGTATATTTCCAACCGCCAGAGCTATGCCTATATCCGGCGCACCAATGACCGGCTGTGCAGGGAACACGGCCTGTCCGTGGTGATGCCGGGCAAGGACAAGGGAAAGAGCTATGCCGAATGGGACGCCCAGCGCAAGGGCAAGAGCTGGAAAGCAAAGCTGAAAACCGCCATTGACGCGGCCATCCCGCAGGCCAGAGATTTTGACAGTTTCCTGCGGCTCATGGAGGCGCAGGGCTACGAGATGAAACGCGGGAAATTCATTTCATTCCGCTCCCCCGGACAGGAACGCTTTACCCGCTGCAAAACCTTGGGGGTGGACTACACCGAAGAAGCCATTACCCGGCGTATCAAGGGGCTGGCTGTGGACAGAGGGCCGAAGCGTAAAGTGGAACAGGGAATTTCCTTGCGTATTGAGATTGAAAACAATATCAAGGCGCAGCAATCGGCGGGCTATGCGCGGTGGGCGAAGCTCTACAACTTGAAGCAGGCCGCCAAAGCCTTAAACTTCCTGACGGAACACCAGATTGAGAGCTACGAGGGCTTGGAAAGCAGGCTGGACGAGATCAGCACAGCCAACGACGAAGCCGCCGCTGCCCTGAAAGCAGTGGAGTGCCGCCTTGGAGAAATGGCTCTGCTGATAAAGCAGATTTCCACCTACAAGCAGACCAGGCCCGTGGCGCTGGAATACCACAGGGCCAAAGACAAGGCCGCGTTCCGGCGAGAGCATGAGAGCCAGCTTATTTTGTATGAAGCTGCGGCGAGGGCGCTCAAAGAGGCCGGGATGAAGAAGCTCCCCAATCTGTATGCGCTCAAAGCCGAGTATAAAAAGCTGGACGGAGAACGGGAACGGCTGTCAGAACAGTATAACGAGGTAAAGAAAGAGCTGAAAGAATACGGCATTATCAAGCAGAATGTGGACAGCATTTTGCGGGTGACGCCGGGAAAGGAGCAGATACAGGAGCTATGAACATACCGAGAATGAATTACCGCCAGTACCGCAAGGCCCGGCGGCTCACGCATGAGTGTTGTAATTACTGTGACGGAAACTGCCTCCTGCTGGACGATGGCGAGGAATGTGTCTGTGTGCAGAGCATTTCCTATTCCGTGCTGTGCCGATGGTTTCAGGCTGCCGTCCTCCCGCTGGACGCGACACTTTATGCCGAACTGATGGAGCGAAGCCAAGCGCGGCGTTGCCGGGAATGCGGGGCACTGTTTTCTCCCAGACGTCCAAACTGCCTCTACTGTCCAGACTGTGCCAAGAAACGCAAGCGCCAGAGCAAGAAGCTGTGGGCAAGGAAACACCGGGAGCATGCGTAGAAAAAGTAATGGGAAAAGGCCCTGAAATATCAGGGCTTTTTCCTTTGGTCAGAGGGGTGGGTACTATGTTACTACCTTTTCTCCTGGAAGCGGCATTTACTTTTTCTACAAGGTGATACCGATATCCCGCTCTCATTTCTGCGTTGCCATTCTGTTTCTTTTTCCTATGGCTTTCCCCACAATCATATATCCTTGAAAAATCAGTAGATTTTTCGATGGAGTTTCTATATAATAAAATCAGTTAGTTAATGCGAACTTAGTAAGAGCAAGGAGGTTATTCCATGGGGATTCTCAAACAGTTTTTTAACAACACCCGAAAGCCGAACGGTTGGATGGGGAAATTGATGGTCAACGGTATGAATCAAGGGCATGCCGCTGTTTCCGATTGGGGCCTTTCCTATTTTCCAGATGTACCGGGGGCAGCTCATTCTATGCTGGCGGATTTCGGATGTGGTGGAGGACGCAATACCGCAGAACTTTTAAAACGGTTTCCGGAGGCAAGAGTGACAGCCCTGGATTATTCCAAGGTCGCTTGCGACAAAACAAAGCAATTCAATCGGAATGAGGTGCAGGCTGGGAGATGTAACGTTGTGCAGGGGGATGTGTCCCGCCTTCCCTTTGAAGCGGCGACATTTGATGTGATCACTGCCTTTGAAACGGTCTATTTCTGGCCGGGGCCAGTGGAGAGCTTTCAAGAAGTCTGGCGGGTACTGAAACCGGGCGGGACATTTATGATCGTGAATGAATCGGACGGGACAAATCAGGCAGACGAAAAATGGACTGACATTATCGATGGAATGCGTATCTTTACACAGGAGCGGTTGACACAATACTTAAAAGATGCAGGCTTTTCCCAGATAGCCGCACATGTAAATCGGAAACAACACTGGATTTGTCTCCTGGCGGAGAAAGCACGGTAAGAGGAATCGCCGATTCAAAATTCGGATTTATAGAGATTTCTTACTTACAACATAGGATGGAGGGATAGAATGACACGCGGAGAGATTTGGAAAGATTTTTTGAAACATACTGTTTTGACCTTGGTAATCGCACTGTTTCTGTTTTTGATCTTCAAGTCTGTTTTTACCAAAAACGGCGAAACGGAATATTTTTATGTCTGGCTCTGTTGCGGGATTCCCTTTGGGATTCGGAGGATGTTTGTCTGGCTGGTTCCCCATGGATATGACTTAGGCGGCACGGTTGGTATTATTGCGGTGAACTTTATAATAGGCGGCCTGATCGGCGGGGTCATCCTGACCTCTGGTGGTTGCTGTATGGTATATTCCTCTTACCATTTACCGATTGCTCACAAATTGAGTTGGATTTCTGGTTGAGTTCTAAAATGTCAGGGAATACGTAGAAAAAGCAACGGGGAAAAGCCCTGAAATATGGGGGATTTTTTCTTAGTCGGGAGTATATCTGCGTGTTATTATCATTCCCCCCGGAATCAGAGGTTACTTTTTCTACAAATGGCAGCGTAGCTTCTTTCTCCTTGTTTGCCTGATTCTGCCGCAGCCTGTATATCGGGAAGGTTGAAACGAAAGAGCAGCCAAAGCGAATAATCCCTGCACTGCTGCAAACGGTCACGTTTGATGTATCAAAACGGGATGGATTGGTATGACACGCGAAAAAAAGCGCCGGACGCAAGGGCTATATAGCCCCCGCGCCCGGCGCTTTTGCCTGCTTGGGTTATTCGCCTGTGAAATAGAACCGCTGCGCCTCAAAGGCGGCGTCGCTCATGGCCTCCAGCTTATCAAGGGACTGACGGGCCAGCGCCGCCATATCCTCGTTCACCTCTGGCAGAACGGCCTGGATTGCTCCCGCTGTCCTGCGCCGGTCACTCTTATGATACATACCAATCATGTTTTCTTCTTCTACGGTGAAATACATTCCTCATACCTCCAATTCGTTTTTCTTGGTGTGGGGCGGGGCCTTTTTCGGGGCACTAGCCTGTTTCGTTTCGGAAAGCTGTCTGCGGATGGAGGCACGGGGCCTCCGCACCTCTTTCTCCCGGTTTTCGTCCTTGTGTATCACCGCATACAGCCCATGCCGATCTCTCATGCCGGTAAAGCACAGGGATTTATAAGGCAGCATGGAAAAGAGGCGGTCAGTGTCCTTGCTGGACGCGATCTGCACAAAGTATGGGGACAGCTCCACCATGAAATGTGTCTTGTTTGGGCTGTTGGGGGCGGACAGCTCTTTCAGTCCTGCCACTATGCGCCGGGCCTCCCTCATAATCCGTCCATTCCGCAGGACAGCGACGTGGCTTTTGAAGTCACCGGGGGCAAGCGGCTCCCGGCTTCTCTGCTCCTGCCGCAGCACTTCACGCAGGTTTTCCGGCTCGTTGGGCTTGGCCTCATACCGCAGGAACGCCCCCAACTTGGGGTCAGGGCTCCCGTTAAAATACTGCGCGGCGGGCTGCTCCTTGTCGCCCTTTTCATAATGCAAAATGAGATTGTCCGCTTTTACCGCCTCGGCTATAACGTGCCGGAAATGCTGCTGGTAGTCCAGCTCATAGAGAGTTCCACGGATTTTCCCGCCCACTTTGCCGGTCAGCTCCACGGCGTAGGCAAGAACATGGTCGCGGGTCTGCTCCCCATTAAATTTCCATGTGTTGTATTGCCAGGTGTCCTTCAAGAATACGTCACGTTCCCGGAAACAGTACGTCCCGGAGGGGCGCGACATCCACAGCAGGGTTTTATCTTCGGCCTTATCACTGGCGGCGGCCTTACGGAGCATGTCTTTGTCAATCTCAAAATCATTCTGATAAAAGGCGGTATTCTGGCGCATGATCTGTTCCAGCGCGGCCAGAACATCCACATTCTCAAACTTATTCACGGCCTCCCACCTCCATATCCTTTGACTTCTCCCGCGCCGGGGACTGTTTCTTCTGTTCCTTTTTAGCCGCCGCAAGCTGCGCCCGGATGGAGGGCTTTTTCGTGCTATGGTTGGCCTTAGCATTCTTGTGGGCCTGTTTTTCTGTTTGTCTCTCTGCTTTCACTGCCGCAGCGACATCCGAAAGGGAAACCTGTTCTCCGGCTTTTGCTCTGGCTTCCAGTTCTTCCATAGACGGGGCGTTGTTCAGTATACCGTCAATCATGTTGTAGTTCTGCTCGGTGGACATTTCCGCCGTCTTGATATGGCTTTCC
>ERZ791883.1896-NODE-1896-length-15637-cov-3.169105_pt1 | contig 15637 bp, 17 predicted proteins | sample MGYA00510160_ERZ791883 | MGnify/ENA primary metagenome ERZ791883 (study PRJEB30046, sample SAMN00792072) | human gut metagenome | study: EMG produced TPA metagenomics assembly of the A metagenome-wide association study of gut microbiota in type 2... | reverse complement strand
AATCCGGGAAACCGGACCAGGAAAAAACTTGCAGGCCATAACAGTATCTACATAGTCCCTGCAATAGATTGAATTAGCAAGGGTTTGTAGGCCGGATAAGGCATTCAAGCCGCATCCGGCAGTAATACCAGACCTTTACGGCTTGCGCGCAATCAGCACCGCGCGTTTAGGCGCAGGATAACCTTCAACTGTCTTACTCGGATCATGTGGGTCGAGGAAATCGGACAGAGATTCGGTAACCATCCATTCAGTGCGTCGCTGCTCTTCAGTAGTGGTAACGCACACATCCACAATGCGGATATCTACAAAACCACACTTCTTCAGCCAGTTTTTCAGCGCCAGCGCGGAAGGGATGAAATAGACATTACGCATTTGCGCGTAACGATCGCCTGGTACCAGCACCGTGTTCTCATCGCCATCAATAACCAGCGTTTCCAGCACCAGTTCACCCTCATTCACCAGTTGATCTTTCAACTGCCAGAGATGCTCCAGCGGCGAACGGCGATGGTAAAGCACGCCCATCGAAAAGACGGTATCAAAGGCTTTCAGTGCCGGAAGCTGTTCAATACCTAACGGTAACAAATGTGCGCGCTGATCGTTACCCAGTAGTTTACGCACCGCTTCAAACTGGCACAGAAACAGTTGCGTAGGGTCGATCCCCACCGCGAGGTGCGCGCCTGCGCCAATCATGCGCCACATGTGATAACCGCTGCCGCAGCCGACATCCAGAATGGTGCGTCCGGTTAAATCAGAAAGATGGGGCAGAACACGATCCCATTTCCAGTCGGAACGCCATTCGGTATCGATGTTGACGCCATACAGTGAGAACGGCCCTTTGCGCCATGGCATCAGGTTCCGCATAAGCGTTTCAATGCGTTTAATTTGCCCGGTGCTCAGTGGCTCTTCGCTTTCGGCGGTTACGCTATGCAATAAATCCAGACGATACGGTTTAATTTCAGGCAGAAATTCCACCGCGTTGGACCACTGCTTAAACAGCCCGTGCTGCTGCTCGCGCTGCCAGTTAGCAATCTGCGCGGGCAGCGTTTCGAGCCAGTGTGAAAGATGATTTTTGGCAATCAGAGAATAAAAGTTACCAAAGTCGATCATGCAGCGTCCTCTGCTTTTAATGCCACCAGTGAACCAAAGTTAAAGCACTGGAACCACAGCTCGCTATGCTCAAAACCGGCTTTATGCAGGCGTGCTTTATGGGTTTCCACGGAATCGGTCAGCATCACGTTTTCCAGCATGCTGCGCTTCTGGCTGATCTCCAGTTCGCTGTAACCGTTGGCACGTTTAAAGTCGTGGTGCATGTTGAACAACAGTTCACCAACTTTGGCATCTTCGAAACTGAATTTTTCCGAAAGCACCAGCGCGCCGCCCGGGTTCAGTCCTTGATAAATTTTATCCAGTAATGCCTGGCGCTCGGAAGGTTCCAGGAATTGCAGGGTAAAATTCAGCACCACCATCGATGCGTTTTCAATGGCGATATCGCGAATATCACCTTCAATGACGTCTACTGGCGTAGGGGCTTTATAGGCGTCAATATGACGACGGCAGCGTTCAATCATCGCCGGGGAGTTGTCGATGGCAATAATTTTGCAATTATCATGATGAATGTTGCGACGCACCGAGAGCGTCGCCGCGCCCAGAGAACAACCCAGATCGTAAACCTGCGTACCAGGTTGAACGAAGCGCTCGGCTAACATACCAATCATGGAAATAATATTGGAATAGCCGGGAACGGAACGCTGGATCATATCCGGGAAGACTTCAGCTACCCGTTCATCAAAGGTCCAGTCGCCCAGTCTGGCGATAGGGGCAGAAAATAGCGTGTCGCGGTGAGACATAACGTAAAAATCCGGGAAAAAGAAAGTGGCGTATTGTGCGCTAACGCAGGGAGAAAACCAACTCCCAGGGCATATACCAAAGATTCGCCAGCACCATCAGCAACAGCGCACACCAGGTGGCGCTCATGCCGGAACGTCGCCAGCGGAACAGACGGTGATGAAAACCGTAATAATGCATCAGACGACCAGCAAGCAAAACGATGCCGCAAATATGCACCATCCAGGTTTCTGCGCCATTCATTTCCATAAACAGCATCAGCACAATCGCGATGGGAATATATTCCACCGCGTTACCATGAATGCGAATAGCGCTTTGCAGTTCGCTAAAACCACCGTCACCATAGGCAACGCGGTACTGCAAACGCAAGCGAACGACATCAAAAGAGAACTTCATTAATAACAACGCACTTAAAACGGCATACAGCGCGCTTACCATACAAACTCCCTTTAAAATGGCCGATGGCACCTGTCTATGATAGGTGGCAAATTCAGAAAAGAGAAGATTGCTGTGGAATAGCCGGAACTGCTCCGATCTCTGGAAGCGTTTTACGTAAGTCTTCCCACAGGGTATGTACCAGTTCCGGGGCCTGGGCAATGTCTGGCGTATGTAAAAAAAGATAAGGCGTAGTGGTCTGATGCCACTGCACTAATTTTTGTAACCAGACCTGAAATAATTCCCGGTTTTGCGTCATATCATCACTACCGATAAAACGGATCAGCGGATTTGTCGCCGTCAGTACAGCATGTACCGGAACTTTAGGTTTTTTTCGTTGAGCGTCGCGAATAGCTTCACTGTGTGGACGTGCTGCATGAACCGGGCGGCTGTCTAAAATCATCAAGGTCTAAATACACTATGAGAACATACCTGTAAAAACAGGACAATATCAGGTGAATCTCTATTCAATTTAAAGGCATTTTCCCAAGTATCTAAGCAGTTTTACACAGATTCTATGCAGTATCGATATAGTCTCTTTTTAGCGTAACCTATTGAAATATATAGAGAATCTATGAAGTCTCTTTTCAGGGTAAACTGTATCGTGTTAGTCGTCCCTCTCTCGACTCCTAGAAAAGTGCTATATACAGGAGTATATAACGCTATTCATGCAGTTGGTCACATGGTGCAACTATAAAACCCTTAACGATTCCCTACGTGAATATTAGAAAGTGATAGTTATAGTTACCTTGTCAAATCTTCGTAGTTCCTCTTAAAAAATCACTTACAGACACCTTAATATCTATACAGATTTCATGTAGAATACGATTAGTGCGTAAAACAGCTATTATGTTAAAAACACACTGTATATGTATCAGTACTGATTTATAAGGGTTTTGTGTATTGGCTGATAAGAGGCTATACAGCGCCTTGAGAGCATGTCTTCTAAGTCATTGATACATAAGGTCACAGAAGTTTGTGTCTGTTACAGAGAAAACTGGATAGGACTTCACAGAGCTATAAAATGTTACAGCTATTGATAGGTGAAATCTTCTTGATAGATGCCTTGAAGTGTGGTGAAGGTTTCTTGAGGTGGAATTAACAGATGCTATGAAGAAAGTCAATAGATATTTTAAAATTCTGCAAAGGGGGTCACATAGCTGGTGTGACGGGTACTTAGCAGCTACAGACATCTGTCAGATATTTTCGAAGATTTTTAGAAGGGGAATTTGAAGAGGGGCTACTACGATTTTATAAAAATTTTCAGAGTCTGAAAAGTTACTGTACAGATTTTATACAGATATCTTTAAAGTATCTGTAAAGACTTTTAAGATAAGAGATAGATATCCCAGAAAGGATATCCGTTTAGAAAGCCTGTTAAGCATCTCTTAAAAGAGAGTAAACCTTGTCAAGAGTGATTGCAATAAAAATTTTTATTTCTTATGTCAATTGAGCATATTTTAATCGGGAAGCATCATGGGGGTTCTGATTGCTGGAGAACTCCACCTTTATTATTCAGGAACTTACACCAAGAATTTGGTTTTTCGATGGATGGTGCTGCAACTGAGCATGACACGCTGTTACCACGGTTCACCGATGATATCCACAATCAGTCATGGGTTGGTGAAAAGGTATTCTGTAACCCACCATACAGCGATATTCCGTCGTTCCTCTTAAAATCGTCTGAATCAGATTTAGCGGTATTCCTGATACCGTACCGACCCCACACCACATACTGGCTTAGGCACATTTACAGCAATAACCACTGTCATGAAATCCGTATTCTTCATCGTGCAGTTAAATACCTTCCACCAGCAGGGCATAACGGGCTTGTTATTAGGTCACCGTTTGCAAGCGCAATTGTCATCTTTAAATCTGAACCACGTAAGCATGAAATTACACAGATGGTTTGCTGTGCTGACACGCTATTACCGTTAACCATCATTAACCGTGGCGGACTAAGAGGAAGACCCACCATTTACCCACCTGAGACGCTCGACAGCTTCATAAAGCTGCACCGACAAGGAAAAACCATTAAGTACATTGCAGATGCTCTCAGAATGCCTCTGAGCACGTCATACAGGATTGCTCAAAGGTTGAGCTAGAATTCTCATAAATATGGTCATTTACAAGACAGGTGATTCAGATATTAAGAAGTATCCCTGTGAACAATAAATGACCAATCAGTAATTATTCTGTGAAATAATTGTTGCAATTTATAATCACATCTGTTATAGTTTCATAGTGGGCTGATAAAAGAACTCAGAACATTAAGAGGTTACAACGTTGGGAGGCGTCAGGGTATTGACGGATTTTTTACGGCCTCTTATTCAAGGCTTTTCCTTTTGCTGTTTAATGCTCGCGTAATCACTTAGATTTCTGGGTTCCTTTATCAGTCCATCTTCTAATTAATTCACTCCCTCTGGGGTTGGTCACTATACGTGGTCAGCCCTTTCTTTGTTTTATTTTTAAAAAGGAAAAATATAATGGAAAAATTTCACATGTTTGATGACCGTATTTATCAGATGACTAATGGCGTTAAAGCTGCCGACCGTATTATTTACACTGTCATGTTGAATGAACAAAAGTTTTATCACGATAAGGGGCAATATTATACCCCTTCATATGCTCATCTTGGTCAGTATGCTGGAATCACAAGAACATCCGTGATTGCCTGTATGAAGCGACTTGAGGCACATGGTTTAATCAAGAAAACTAACGTTGCAAGCAATCAGTGTGTTATTAAAGTTTATTCACTTGATGAAGTACCGGAGGTTTTAACAGAGCTTACAGCTAAGGAAGCCAGAAAGGCAAAGCTGGAGTCTAAAGTTACTCAGTCAGTCAAGAAAGATGACCCACTGAGTCAAAATTCTTTACCCACTGAGTCAAAATTTTTTACTCAGTCAGTCAAAATCTTTGACACGTATAATAACAGTAATAACAAGAAAGAACTTATTAATAACAATAAAGAAGATGACTTTGAAGAAGAATCTCTTAAGAAGAGAGCTTCGCTCTGTGATTCACATGAATGTGATATTAAAGAAGATGACTTTCTTTCTTTGGATGAATTAAATGATTTTCTCTCTATGAATGAATCTGACCTTGATAGTGAAGCCACTAAAGAGACTTCTAAAACATCTGACTTAGAGGAAGATAAAATCTCTGATGTGAATGTTGATAGTGACCATAAAAACACACAGTGCCCCGCCACTGATGATGAGATGGACCCCTTCGATGATTACCTTGATGAAGAGTCAGAGCGTGAAAAAGCCATTAAGAGGGTAGAGAAGAAAAAGAGATTCGAGCTTGCAAGACAAAAGAACAAAGTATCGGGTTTAGACCCATTCGATGACAGTGACGATGATGACTTTTCTTTCACACCAAGAAAGAAACAAACTCAGGGTGACAAGAAGCAAAAAATTAAACCGAAGATGTATTTTGCTGGTGGAGGGATTAAGCAATGAAAGAATTTCACGGTGAAAAACGATACAAAGATTATCTACTAAAGCGTTACAGCATTTCTCGTGAAGGTTACTTGATGAAAGATACTCACGGGGAAGTTTACCGGATTCGACCGAAGAAAGAAGGGAGGGATTATTATTTCGTCGATGGTGTGACAGATTTAAAGATTGACGCTTTGAAGTTTGCGGTGCTGTATCATTATGACATATGGGATTCAGTCCACCAGCTACGATTAAAAGACGGTGACCCCGGTAATCTGAGGGCCACCAATATTATCAAGGGAAAGTGCCGGTAAGGCCACCAGCTATTTATTTACTGAAATCTCTATCTCAACACGAAGAAGTTTAAGTCGAATTGTAAGCTTTGTCTTTTTTGTAATGACTCGATTCATAACGCAAAACACCAATAGCACAATAAATACCGCAAAGCCCAACGAGCTAAAACGATGAGATTCAATAATTGCTGTGAAAAAATCATGCATTAATTTTCCTTTTGAGAAAGGAAACAGCACCTGTATCAGCCCCTATAACCATAATATCATGTAAATGAGATGTTGACAATATGTTAAATAAATGTTAAGATTGTAGTATGAGTAAGAGATTTTTTAGGAGATTTGCAATGGCACACACAGTTACGCGCCTTTTGCCAGAGGCATTTGAACGACTGGCAGCAATCAAAGCCAAATATCCCGATATGAAGCACACAGCGCTTGTTGGGGAGATTTTAAAAGAGTCGGTAAACCTTAGCCCTTTCGATAACGTTAAGGGCGTTGCAGAGGGTTCTAAGGCCATCAGAATCACAACGGACCAACTGGAACTACTCAAAGCACAGTCCGCTGTAACAGGTTGCTCAATGATTCAGGTGTTAAGCGCTAAGGTTCATCAACTGGCGGATAAGCTGGGGGTTTAATGCTACCTAGATACAAATTTTATAAACTGGCATCACATCTAATCAGGCAAGATACCCGCTCAAAAGAATATGAAGATGTTACGCTTGACCGTAACAAGAAAAGACTAAAGCCACATCAAATTGAGCAGTTACGCTATGAATTAAAGTCACTGGATATCGAACTTGATTATAGTGACCCGACTCAATTTAAACGGGCCTATGAACTCATTAAGAATTGGGGGAAAGAATGAAGAAAGTATTCACCCTCAAACTTAAAACAGACAAAGCCTTTAAATATTTTCGAAATCTAATTGATGTACATAGTGGATGGGGCGACATTGATAATGATGGCATCTATCTGATTATGCAATCCCCATCTTTCACACTAAAAACCTCAGTAACAAAAAGATGGTTTAGTCAATTTCATAGTGAGATGGGGTTAATAGTCTCAGACTAAAGGCAAAAAACGGTTTTACCCACTCTCAGACGCTCTCAATCGCATTCTAACGCAAAAAACTATCTTATTTTAGGGTATGTGGCACACCCCTACAGGCTACCCCTGAAAAAGACTGTTTAGCTCGTTACAGAGCGATTGAGGAGGTCTGGTAAAAAGGAGATTTTAAGAAATGAACAACTTCCCGCTACAGATTTTCGTTGATAGCGACACTGCTATGATGGTGCAAAGCTTCACTGATGCAGGTATTAGCATTGACTTTGACAGGCTGTTAAAGCTAATGGCTGCTAATGCAGAAAACATCTCTGACTTTATTCAGTCGGTGGAGTTTAACGAGCCTCGAATGATGCTACCAATTTCAGACAGCAACATGAAAAGATTGGTTATCGAGCAAACGAACAAACTTAGTGTCAGCCCAGAGCAATTTCTGAAAGGCGCTGTGACAATCCTGTACAGCGATAATATTTTGGTGACGGATGCTGTGGGGGTTCACTAATGACGTTAATTGTATTATGGACGCTGCTAGGGTTATTTGTTGGTTGCTGGGTAGGTAATACGGTAAATAAAAATTGATGTTACCAATCTGTTAAAAAGCTGTTGACAAATAACCTTAAGCATGACATAATTTTAATTATAGAGAGAATTGCTCTCTTATTTCTTTCAACAATTCCATCTACATCTAGGGATAGTTATTCTGAAAAGTGCAATGCTTTTCGCTACATGGCCTTTCAGGTTGGTCTGAGAGGTCATCTCGAAAAGTCCTTGTTCATTCGTTTGAATCCTTTACAGCTTTGCCCTAATCATGAGTTGGGGCTTTCTTTAAGAGTTTTTAAACAGAGCTTTTAAAGAAAGTTTTTCCTGAAACTTCGTTAACGTTAAAGCAAACCTTCAAAGCCCTTCACAGATAAGGATGAACCTATGTTTAGGGCTTTTCTTAATAGAGCATCTTTAATAAATCGTTAAGTTATTCTTCTAAGTGTATTGACGTTGAAGGTGCTCTATTAAGAAATAACCACACACTTAGAGGAAAATTATAATGGCAAATGATATTTACATTAATGGCAAAGTGATTGACAGCTTCGGTGACTGGTCACCACAAACCGAACATCCAGCTATCACTATCCAGCGTAAAGAACATGATGAAAGAATTGCACTTGAGCAAGAAATCCGAATGTCACCAAAGGTAATTTCCTTTGTGACTCCTGAGCCTCAAGAGATGCCTGATGTATGCAAAACTCAAGCACTATTTAATCTTGAGCGTGAATATTACCCACAGTTAAAAGAACAGCGTATTCGACTTGATATTGCTTACGATGCTGTTAAGAACTTCGAAGAAACCTCGAAACCTTCAGAATATGATATTGCTTACGAGATTAAGTCAAACCCGTTTATCTATTATGAAGGAAACTTTAATGATGGTTTTGGTACAGCGATTGAAGACGTTCCTAAAGTTCTTCAAAGTATCCCTGAAGGGTTCCGGTTAATTGATGTAAGACAAGCATTAAGGGGTTCTGGTCAATTTATTCTGATGAGTGATAAAACAGATGAAGAGATTCTTCAGTTAGCTGAAGCTAATTTGACTAAGCATTATTCCGGTAAACTGGATAAGTTAAAGCAAAAGCTTAAAAAAGAACTTGATAGCATGAAATCTTTGATAGCCGAATACGAGGCACAGAAAAAGGTTGCCCTGCAAGGTGACATTGAACAGCTACTGAAGGTTCCTCAGAAATACAGCAAAGTGATTTAATTTAAGTGAGGTGAGAATGATTGATTTGCAACAGCGTTATGAAACTATTAAGTCGGCTTGTGAAAACTTAAAGTTACAAGCCAAACCAAAGCTACGAATTGGAAATCAACAGCGAGTTATCACCTCACACAAACCAAAGGTACGTAAGATTCCTTCATGGTGCTTAGATAAATTACCATGTGACGCACAGATTTTAGGTGATGATGGGATGTATTCTTACGTTTACCATTAATTTTAGAATAGAATTGGTTGGGTATATGAGATAGGTTCTATCGAATCTATAGTACGGGAGAGATTATCGAGTGGCATCGGTAGCTCTCCCTTTTTTGTATGAGGTGAAATATGAACAATGAGCAAATTCACAGTTGATAGTTTTATTGTTGAGCTAGGCTTCAATGAAAACGTTATTAAGGGCTTGCAAAGAGTTGAAAAGGCAGCTTTGCAGTCAGCACAAAGAATTGAGCGTAATTTGAATAGAGCGTTTAAGGTCGATACCAAGAAACTTGACAACAATCTGTCAAGTTCTTTAGGGCAACTTGAAAGGAAGTTTAATAAGACCTTTGACAAGATTGAACAGAGAGCAAGAAATACTAAAGCTTTCCAGTTTACCACCAGATTTAATGACACTGCTAATCCTCCAAAACAACCGAGACAGCCACGAATTAGCGGCAACAGAGCAATCACAGCAGCTTATTCAGCTAATATGTCTAAGCTAAAAGGCTTTGACCCTATTTTGCAGAAATACATCAAATCTCAGTTTTACGGGCTATCTGCTAAAGCCGGTTCAATGGATTCTTCAAAATTCAATGAGAAGTTGGCTCAGTTAAATTCTTCAGTCCGAGAAGCAATTGCTAAAGCTAAAGGTCATACATCCACCAGCATTAACAATACAAGCGACGCATTTAATAATCTTGCAAGCAATGCAATTAAGTTATCTGGTGCATTTTACTCTGTGATGGGTGCTCTTAACGCTTACAAGGCCATCATGAATGCAGGTCTTAAACGAGATTCCGCACAGAGAGCCGCTAAGTTTGTACTTGGTGATAAAGCATCTGAGGCTGAGGTATTTATTCGAAATTTAGCAGACAAGACAGGTCTTAATATCTCTGAAGGGCTGTCAAGCTACGCTAAGTTTGCAGCAGGTGCTCAGGGTTCTATGTCACAGGAACAGACACAGGAGCTATTTGGTAATGCAACGGCTATGAGTCGCTTAATGGGGCTTTCTAACGATGAGCTAAACGGCATTTTGAAAGCTTTTGAGCAGATGGCTTCTAAGGGCAAGATTCAGGCTGAAGAGCTTCGTGGTCAGTTAGGTGACCGTATGGCTGGTGCATTTAAGCTATTCGCTGAAGCACTGGGTATGACTGCTGCAGAGCTTGATAAAGCGATGAAAGACGGGAAGATTTTAAGTAGTGATGCTCTCCCTAAAGTCGCTAAACAGATGGGCTTGATGATTGATAAAGCAGGTGGTTGGGCTGAAGTCGCTAAGAGCACCCAGACAGCTTTAGGTAAGTTAGCAAACAACTGGGATGATACGATGGTGAAAATCTTCTCAGGTTCACAGGATGAGCTAAACGGCTTCTTATCCAGCCTGGGTAACCTGCTTAGTGAAATGGGTATGAGTTCTTCTATCGCTGGTGATGCTATCGGTGGACTTATTGACATGCTTAAAGCTGGTGTAGATGACATCCGCATCTTTAACAATCACCTTGAAGGCTGGATTTTACAGGTTAAGCAGCTCTATTACAGCCTTGATGACACTAAACGAAAGCTACTTGATGAAGTCGGTGATGGTTTTATCAACTTCGTCAAAGGTCTTGCTATAGCGTTATCTGCAAAGACACTATTCAGTGCTGCTACAGGGGTTATGAGCCTGACAAGAGCAATCACAACGTTAGGTACAAGAGCTAATCAGGTTGCTGGTCAGGTAGCTACTGGTAAAGGTGGTGGAAAACTGAAAGGTGTAGCTGGTGGTGTAGGTAGTGCTCTTGCAATTGGTTATGCTGATGACGGTTATGAAACAGCGTTAGCATTAGCTTCAATGATTCCACAAATCAGAGGCGTCACTCTTGGTTTATATGCATTGAAGAAAGCACTGGATTTTATGAATCAGGAAGTAGTCAAAAACGCTAATATGCATCCGTCTGGGGTAGGTGTGGGTAGTGACTTTAATCCTGTGTATTCTGGTGACCCTAATAAACCGAATATGATTAACGAAGGATGGGGCAGAATTTTTAGCTCAATGGGTGAATTGTTTAACAATGCCACAATGAATATTGCAAGATTCAATCATCCAGAATTAATTACCATGAGACAAGATTCAGCATTAACCAGCGCAGATATTCAGAGTCTGAGAGATGAAATCTCTGCTTTAAGTAAGCGTATTCAGGAGCCTGTGAAAGTTTCACTTGGTGGTGAAGTTGCCATTAAACCAGATGAAACCAGCTTTATGACCTTTAGCAGTAATATCTACGACCAATATGCAGAAGCTACGTTATTAAGTTCATCATTCCCAGAAGATGATTGATTTAACGGTGTTCTACGTGAATAAAGCAAAGTTAATACCCGCACTGAAAAATAGAATTTACGTAGCTCACGCTTAACAGAGAAAATACTTATATATCAAAGGCTTGGTTAAAAATGATTAAAATACACTAAGCCTTTGAAATCAAAGGAGAATTTAATGATTTTTAGCAATCAAATCCGCTACAGTGGCAAAGATGGCGTTTACTTCCACTTAAGAGATAATGTAGATGCCTTCTTAACCTTATCAGCAACTGAAAACATGGAATTTGACAGCCCTATGCAGGTAACTACACAGAACATGCAATCAGGGCAAACTGTTACAGATAATGTTCAAAGAGCACCCAGAACAATCACTATCAGTGGTGTCGTTGTAGTTGGCTATGAAGGAAGCTTATTATTAACTCGTCAGGGTCAATTAGTAGAAAACTTCATTGACACTCTTGAAAGCTGGAGAGACCAGAAGCAAATTATTTCGGTCATCTGTAAAGATGGAATTAAAATTGATGATTCCATTATTACGAGCTTTAAAGCCTCTAAAGATGTTGGTATTTCAAACGGCCTAAGAATCCAGCTAACTTTTCAGGAAATTAACTTTAAAGCGATTGTAGGACAAACCGATATTTCGGCTGCTACTGGAAAAGCCGCGACTACGAATGATGGTGGTGTGACCAGTAAGAAGAATGCAGGTAACGTGACCACTGAACGCAATAACGCGCCTATGCTATCGTGCAAAGAGCTAATGAGTATTAGCGATGTATCCGGTTACGCTCCAGCTATCAGAAATGATATTCTCGATGCTCAGATTAAATGTAATAAGGCTTGGAAGCTGGACTATTCAGACTTAACAGAAGCTGAAAAAACCAACGTCACCAATGCTAATAGTAACGCTGGTCGGGTAGCTTCAAAGCTTAAAAAGTACTCAGTGAACCCTAACAAAAAATACTAAATCTCTACTACATCAACATCTATTAAACCCTTCGCAGTGACTTCAGAAAGCGACTGTATGGCCTCTGTAACGTCCTCTGAGGGGTTTTCTGTTATTGGTAGGTCAATTACCTTACCGTTGTGAAAAGTTACTTTACAGCGACGTCTAGCAGTATTTAAAACGACCTCTTTAACAGCACTTTTGATTATCAGTTGTGCTTCAATCCTTCCCGCCTTTGTAGTCAAGTCACAATCAGACAAACAACCCACATCAATAGATTTAAGGCGTTGTGTCTCCTTCTCGATATCCGCATCAACCTGTGATAGCTCACCTTTTAACTGTTTTAGTTTGCTGGTAATAGCGTTCAGGTCTTCAATTTCAAGTGATAGCTGTACCAGCTTTTCAATATTGCTTGAGACGTGTTCACGGTGTAGCCTCAACATATCTATGATATTCGTCGTATCGCTATCAAATCGGTCAAGACGAGATAGCAGGGCAAGTAATGTACCATCGGTTTGCTTACGTGACAGCCCTTTAGCACTACAACGGTTTTCATTACGAAGAGGACAACGATAAATCCCGTTTCTTGTATCGCTAAAGCCTGTGATAATCAGAGCATGACCACATTCAGAACAACGGATAACCCCTTTAAAGAGATTCACACTCAATGGTTTATCTGAAGCAGGTTTTCGACCGTAACGAGCATATGATAGTTGCTGGACTTTGTAGAAATCAGTCTCATGGATGATAGAGGGGTAATAACCTGAAATCTCCTCACAGCCTTTAGGTGTGAAGTAACCAATTACAGAGCGATTTTTCAGAAGGTCTTGCACTGAGGTTTGACCAAATGAACCCGCTTTATATTGGTTAAGCGTCTGGTGACCTTCAGCATTAAGAGTTCTGACAATCTCCCAGATAGACTTACCCTCTAACCGTAGCTGAAAGCACCTCTTCACAGTCTCCACTTTCTCAGGTATCACAGAGAAGCTTTTACGGTCATCATTAAGCTTAAGCCATGCAGGACAACGTTTAGAAACTTTGATACCAGCTTTAGCAGCCTCTTTCTTGGCATCCCATGCAGCTTGTATACGCTCAGCCTTACGTAATGATTCCTCATGCGCCCTTTGCATTATCAGAATGCTTTTAATCAGAGCTAGCGGGTCTCTAAGAGATTCCCTTGTGTAATGTTCACCATCGGACAAGGTGACCACATCTACACCAGAACGCAGGATGTTTCTTAATAGCTCACTTGCTTGGTCTACGTCCTGACGTGACAAACGGTCAAGAGATTCTATCAAGAGCGTATCACCAGCTTTAACAAGCCCTTTCTCGATAGCGGTTAAGAAGTCACCTAAGCCACCTTTCAAGTGCTTACCAGTGAACCCGCTAACGCCTAAATCACGGAAGGATAAATCTTGGTCAAGGTAGTACTCAGGATGAGCCTTAAGCCAATCAGTGACCATCTTAGATTGTCTGCGTAGTGAGTCGCCTTTGGCTTGTCGCTCAGAACTGAATCTGATGTAGCTGATTACACGTTTCATTCTTTACCACCATAAAAACTAATAGCAGTTGGGCTTGTACCAACCACTAGATTGTATCGCTTTAGGTAGTGTATTTAAACGTGTCTAATAAAAATCACCCGATTAACGCCGCGCTGATGTAAACCGCGATTAAGCGTTTGTTCCTCTTCCCCTTTGGCGAAAAACTGTGGATGGCGGACTTCCACACCATAATTAAATTCGCCAGGGAGAGAATCGAGAAAATGCCAAAGCGCAGGCAGCTCCCGTGGGCCGAATGTGGCAGGCAGTTGCAGCCAGTATTGCCCAATGCGCGGAGCCAACGGTGACATGCGGGTCAAAAATTCAGTCACTAAATCATCGCAATGTCGTAATGCTGCCTGATGCGAAATGGTCGCCGGAAACTTAAAACAGAAGCGGAAGTCATCTGTGGTCTGTTCACGCCAGCGCAGGACAACCTCGGGTTTCGGCAGGGCGTAAAGCGTGGTGTTGCCCTCCACGCAGTTAAAGTGGCGGGCATACTCTTCAAGGCTGGTGATTCCCAACCGCACCCATTTAGGATGCGACCATTGCGGTAGACCGATGTAAATCATAACGCGTGAAGGATCTCTTCCACGCTACGCACACGGGCGATGCGTGGGTAGATATGGTTGATGCTGTTATTGTGCTGCTCGGCGCTGGCGGCACTACAGGCGTCTTCGGCAATCACCAGATTAAAGCCAAGTTCCCAGGCATTGCGGGCGGTGGATTCAACACCGATATTGGTCGAGATCCCACATAACACTATTGTATCGATACCTCGGCGGCGCAGTTGCAACTCCAGATCCGTACCGTAAAACGCACCCCACTGACGTTTGATGATTTCGATATCACTGTCAGTTGCACCTAATGCAGCTGGATGTTGCCACCAGTTTTCGGGCAACACTTTAGCGGGGGAGGGGGCATCAACCGGCTGTTTTAATGCTTCGGCGTGATCGGCAGACCAGCCAACGCGCACCAGAAACACGGGCTGACCGCTGGCGCGAAATTTCGCCGCCAGCTTCCCGGCGCGATTAACTACCTCATCGGCAGTATGTGGACCACCGGCAAAAGGTAAGATGCCTTCTTGTAAATCGATCACCACCAACGCAGTGGTTTTAGCATTAAGTTCAAGCATGCTGACTCCTGAAAAAACAAAATCGTGCCTCACACCTTAATGCGATTAGCCGATGGCGGAACGACAAATTTTGTTAATTTTTATGAGTTCGGGCAACACCTTTATAGCAAACTGGCGTAGAGTCTGATTTCAGGCCCGATATAAAGTGGTAACGAGGCGTTCCAGCGCGGGCCAGGCTCTTACGGTGCGGCAGAATTTCCAGTATAATAGCCGCCTTTTTTCATTCAGTTGTGACATACAGCTAACGCTGCGACTTGGTCACCTGCGCAGCAGGGGGCATCCGCCGGCAGCTAAGTTAAGGGATATCTCATGCGTACAGAATATTGTGGACAGCTCCGTTTGTCCCACGTGGGGCAGCAGGTGACTCTGTGTGGTTGGGTCAACCGTCGTCGTGATCTTGGTAGCCTGATCTTCATCGATATGCGCGACCGCGAAGGTATCGTGCAGGTATTTTTCGATCCGGATCGTGCGGACGCGTTAAAGCTGGCCTCTGAACTGCGTAATGAGTTCTGCATTCAGGTTACGGGCACCGTACGTGCGCGTGACGAAAAAAATATTAACCGCGATATGGCGACCGGCGAAATTGAAGTGCTGGCGTCCTCGCTGACTATCATCAACCGCGCAGATGTTCTGCCGCTTGACTCTAACCACGTCAACACCGAAGAAGCGCGTCTGAAATACC
>ERZ791883.1888-NODE-1888-length-15684-cov-2.461130_pt1 | contig 15684 bp, 10 predicted proteins | sample MGYA00510160_ERZ791883 | MGnify/ENA primary metagenome ERZ791883 (study PRJEB30046, sample SAMN00792072) | human gut metagenome | study: EMG produced TPA metagenomics assembly of the A metagenome-wide association study of gut microbiota in type 2... | reverse complement strand
TTATATCTCCGGGCCTTTTTTGACGGCATTGTGGATATTCCGCCCATACCGGATGATATCCTCACGAGACTTACGGAAGCGTGCCGCATCGAAGGCTCGTTGGTGCTGCATCGGAAACTGAAGGAAATCGATCCGGCATACGCCGCCCGTATCCATGAGAACGATCGGCAGCGCATTGTGAGGGCCCTTTGCGTCTATGAGGCCACAGGGAAAACCTTTTCATGGTGGCACAGCCAAACGCCGCCCCCGCGGGATGCGGATGTGCTGCGTATAGGCTTGCGCCTTCCGCTTGATACGTTGACGCCTCTGTTGGCGCGCCGCATCGACTTGATGCTTGAGGCAGGCGCGCTTGAGGAAGCCCGTTCCGAGTATGCTGTATTCCCCGAGGGGACGCTGCCGGGATGGTCCGGTATCGGATGCCGGGAACTTCATCTTTATCTTTCGGGCGTCTTGTCGTTGGATGCCGCACGGGAGCTGTGGATCAAAAACACGCGGGCGTACGCGAAACGGCAACTGACGTGGTTCAACGCGGATAGCCGGATCCAGTGGTTTGCCCCAAATGAAGGCAAAGAGATCCTCACTCTCGTCAGCGAGTGGCAGCAGCGGAAAAAGGATTAGTGACCAGACAGGTCTGCCCTTGGCTCGAATCACATAAAAGAGCCGTCCTTCCCATACAGGGGAGGACGGCTCTAGCCTTTTCAGGAGAAAACCTTACTTCTGGCTTTCTTCCACGATGCGCATCGTGGTCGTAGCGATCTCCAGTTCTTCATTGGTGGGAATGATGAGGACGGGGATGCGGCTGTCAGGTGTGCTGATGACGCGGGCCCCGGGCTTACGGGTATGGTTTTCCTTTTTGTCCACCTTGATGCCGAAGGGCTCAAGGCCTTCGCAGACGGCTTCGCGGACGAATTCATCGTTTTCGCCGATACCGGCGGTGAACACGATGGAGTCAACGTTGCCGAGCAGGAAGAAGTAGGAGCCGAGCACTTTCTTGATGCTGCGGGTCAGCATCTTGAACGCAAGGGCGGCCTTTTCGTCACCCTTTTCGATGTTCGCGTGTACGTCGCGCATATCGCTGGTGCCGCAGATGCCGAGCAGGCCGGACTGCTTGTTCAGGACAGTATCGGCTTCCTGAGGCGTCATTCCCTTCTTTTCCATCATGAAGGGAACAATGGCGGGGTCGATGGAACCGCAGCGCGTACCCATCATCAGACCCTCAAGAGGCGTCAGGCCCATCGAAGTATCGATGCACTTGCCGTTCTGAACAGCGCTCATGGAGGAGCCGTTTCCGAGATGCATCGTGATGGAGTTCAGTTCCGAGAGGGGCTTGCCGAGGAAGGCCGCCGTCGCTTTCGCAATGTATTTATGGGAGGTGCCGTGGAAGCCATAGCGGCGGATGCGCAGCTCTTCGTACAACGAGTAGGGCAGGGGATACAGATACGCTTCGGGAGCCAGGGTCATGCCGAATTCGGTATCGAAAACGCCCACATTGGGAACGCCGGGGAAGAGCTTTTCCGCAACGTCGATGCCCATCAGGTTGGCCGGGTTGTGCAGCGGGCCGAGGGGGAAGCAGTCGCGGATGATTTCTTTTACCTTTTCGTCGATAAGCACGGGATCGGTGATCGCTTCGCCGCCATGCAGCACGCGGTGCCCGATTGCCGAGATTTCCGACTTGTCCTGAATAACGCCCTTTTCGGAGTCCAGAAGCAAGGAAATGACGTCTTCCATCCCTTCAACGTGCGTGGGGAAGGGACGCTCGACAACGATTTTCTCTTCCTTGTCTGTACCGGGAGCAATCTTATGGCTCAGTTTGCCCATAGGCTGCCCGATACGTTCGACGACACCGGAGCACAGAACGGATTGGTCGTCCATATTGAACAATTGGTATTTACAAGAAGAAGAACCCGCGTTGATGACCAGAATTTTCATTGTTCTACCAGCTGATTAAAAAAGTTGAAGAGTCTTGTGACAATAAAAAGATGAAGGATCCGGCATCTTCCGCAAAAAGGCATCAGTACGAAAGAGGTGGATCCGGATCCTCCAAGAGTGCCTTACTTAAGGGTGATTAAACCCTTTTCAGCCTGAGCCTGGATAGCCGTGATCATGACCGTGTTGATGATGTCCGGCACGGTGCAACCGCGGGACAAATCGTTCACGGGCTTGTTGAGGCCCTGCAGGACGGGGCCGATGGCAAGCGCATTGGCGGCGCGCTGGACGGCCTTATACGTATTGTTCCCGGTATTCAGGTCCGGGAAGATGAACACGGAGGCGTGACCGGCGACGGGGCTGGTGGGAGCCTTCGTTCGGGCCACTTCGGGATCGATGGCCGCGTCATACTGGATGGGGCCATCAAGGAGGAGCTCGGGAGCCCGTTCATGCGCGAGCTTGGTCGCTTCGATGACTTCGTCCACGGCTTCGCCCTTGCCGGAAGAACCGGTGGAGTAGGACAGCATGGCGACGCGGGGTTCGACGCCGAAGACACGGGCGGTATGCGCCGAGCTGATGGCGATGTCCGCAAGCTGGCTGGCTGTGGGATTAGGATTGACCGCGCAGTCGCCGAACACAAGGATGCGATCCTTGAGGCACATGAAGAACACGCTCGAAACGATGGAGGTATCCGGCTTCGTCTTGATGATTTCAAAAGCGGGACGGATGGTGTGGGCCGTGGTGTTCACAGCGCCGGAAACCATGCCGTCGGCGTCGCCGATCTGAACCATCATCGTGCCGAAGTAGGTCGAGTCCTGCATACGCTCCTGCGCCTGCTCCAACGTAAGGCCCTTGCTCTTGCGCATTTCGTAATACTGCTGGGCATAGGCATTGAAACGCGGGGAGGCTGTGGGCTGGATAATCGTGGCATCCTGCAGCTTGAGGCCAAACTTCTTGATCTTCTCCTGGATGGCGTCGGTATCGCCAAGCAGGATGATATCCGCAATCCCACGCTCGCACAGAGACTCGGCGGCGCGCAGAATCCGCAGTTCCTCCCCTTCGGGCAGGACGATGCGCATACGATGTTTCTGAGCCTGCTCCGCGAGGTTGAACTCGAACATCATCGGGGTAACGCGATCAGAGCGGAAGTTGAAAATCTTGTTGACGAGGGTTTCCTTGTCCACGCCTTCGGAGAAGGCGTCAAGCGCCACGGTGATCTTCCGATAGTCTTCGGGGGAGATCTTTCCGTGCAGCTTCAGCAGTTCCTGACACGTATCATAGGTAGCGCCCTTCACGGAAAGGATGGGGACAGGGATGCCCGTCCAGCCTTCCATGAGCTTCTGCATACTCTCGGGCAGATCGATGCCGCCGGTGAGGAGGATGCCCGCAATGTTGGGATAGGTGGACGAAAGGTGCGAGGTCAGGCTGGCGAGGATGATGTCGGAACGGTCCCCGGGGGTGACGATCAGCAGATCCTGCTCAAGGTAGTTCATGAAATTGCCGACCTGCATAGCCGCGATAAGGTAGTCGTGAACAAGGTTGTTCAGGCCTTCCTTGCCGAAAAGCACGTCGGCGTTCATCCATTTCTGGACTTCACCGACGCTCGGATTGCACAGGGCGGGGGTTTCGCTGATGAAGAACAGCGGAGTGAAAGCTCCGGAGCCTTCAATGATCGTGCTCGCACAGGTGGGGCAGTCTTCGGTGGTGAACGATACGCGGTTGACGAACACGCAGCCCACTTCGCGCCGCTTGTCCTTCAGCAATTCCAGGTTACTTCTGACGGAGGCCTGGATGGCGTCGAGGGATTTATCCTTGCCGTTGATGACGAGCGCGAGCGGAATATTGAGGCTGGCGGCGATCTCGGAGTTCAGCTCGAACTGGACGGCCGTGTCCTTGTCCCGGAAATCCGTGCCCTGGCACAAAACGAAATCATACTCGTTTTCGAGAGCTTTGTACTTCTGAAAAATCTTTTCGATCAACAGGGACATATTCCCCGAAGTCACCAGTTCGAGCGCTTCCTTATAGGTACACGCGTAGGTGTCCCTATACAGCATATCCAGCTCAAAATGCTTGAGGATCAGATTGATGCTGGAGTCGCGCCGGGCTTCGTCCTCGCTGTCGATGATAGGACGAAAGAAGGCGACCTTGCGCACCTGAGACTGCAAGAAATGCATCAGCCCCAAGGTGACTACGGTTTTCCCACTCGAGCCTTCCGTACCAGTGATATAAAGAGAATGGGCCATAAAGAGGTACTCCGGGATGTAAGGATTACAGTTTGTTCCGCAAAGCAGTAAAATCCACATAATAATAGACGGAGTGCCCCTTTCTGTCAAAAGGCACTCCGCCGACAGAGTCAAAACCGGGAACCGGCAGAACCGGTTCCCGGGAGAGAGTGTTATTCCGTTACCTTGGGTTCTTCAGCGGCCTTCGGCTGTTCGGCAGAACCAGAGAACGCCGCCATGTACTTCAACAGCTGATAACGATCGTTATACGCCTTTTCCAGGTCGTTCTGGAGACGTTCGGAATCTTGAGGCGCGATGCTCTTCAGCTGGGCGTAACGGTTTTCACCGGCCAGGAAGTCACGCAGCGTTCCGTCGGGAGCCTTGGACTCCAGAGTCAGGGGCGCTTTGCCCTGTTCGGCCAATTCGGGGTTGAAGCGATACAGAGGCCAGTAACCGCTGTCGACGGCCAGCTTGCCTTCTTCCATGCTCTTGCCCATGCCCTTGCGGATGCCCTGGTTGATGCAGGGGGCGTACGCGATAATAAGGGACGGTCCCTTATAGGCTTCGGCTTCCTTCAGTGCCTTGAGGGTCTGCTGCTTGTTGGCGCCCATGGAGATGGAAGCCACATACACGTACCCGTAGGTCATGGCCATACGGCCCAGATCCTTCTTGCCGGTACGCTTGCCGGCGGCGGCAAACTTGGCGACGGAGCCGAGCGGGGTGGACTTGGAAGCCTGACCGCCGGTGTTGGAGTACACTTCGGTGTCCATAACGAGCACGTTGATGTCTTCGCCGGAAGCGAGGACATGGTCCAGGCCGCCGTAGCCGATGTCATAGGCCCAACCGTCACCACCGAAGACCCACACGGACTTCTTGGTGAGCAGGTCGTTCATATCCCAAATCTGCTCAAACAGTTCATGTTCCGGGGCGTCGGACAGCGCCGCAAGGATTTCTTCACCGAACTTCTTGGAACCTTCGGCGTCTTCCTTGTTTTCCAGCCAGCCGTTGAGAGCGTCGACCAATCCTTCGGGCAGGCCGGGCAGCTTGGCCGCTTCCGCAACGATATCGGCGAGCTTTTCGCGACGATGCTTGACGGCGCTGAACATACCGAAACCGTATTCGGCGGCATCTTCAAAGAGGGAGCTGCCCCAAGCCGGGCCGTGACCATCCTTGTTGGTGGTGTAAGGCACGGTGGGAGCGGAACCACCCCAGATGGAGGAGCAGCCGGTGGCGTTGGCGATAAGCATCCGTTCGCCGAAAAGCTGGGTGATCAGCTTCACGTAGGGGGTTTCGCCACAACCGGCACACGCACCGGAGAATTCAAGCAGAGGCTGTTGGAGCTGAGAACCCTTGAGCGAATCGCGGGCAACCAGGTTGTCCTTCGGTTCCACGCATTCGGTGGCGAACTTCAAGTTGGCGACCTGAGCTTCAATCTGGGTATGCAGGGGCTTCATGACCAGAGCCTTGGTCTTGGCCGGGCAGACTTCGGCGCAGGAGCCGCAGCCGAGGCAGTCTTCAGCATACACCTGAATGCGGAACTTGAGGCCCTTGAGTTCCTTGCCGATGGCGTCCTTGGTGACAAACGTATCCGGAGCGCAGGAAAGTTCTTCTTCGGTAGCCAGAACAGGGCGGATGGCCGCGTGCGGGCAAACGAAGGAACACTGGCAGCACTGGATGCAGTTTTCGGAAATCCATTCGGGAATGTTCACCGCCACACCGCGCTTTTCATAAGCGGTGGTGCCGAGCGGAACAAGGCCGTCGGGCTCAAAGGCGGACACGGGCAGCTTGTCACCCTGCTGGGCGAGGATCGGACGGACCACGTCCGTGATGTAGGCCGGTTCGTGATTGTGGCCGCAGCCGCAACCGCAGGAGCAGGCTTCAGCCTCGTGTTCGTCAACAGCCTCAGCCCACTCGGCCGGAATCTTGATTTCGGTCAGCGCGGCAATGGCGTTGTCCACGGCGGCGAGGTTCATGTTCACGACCTTATCGCCCTTGCGGCCGTAGGTCTTCTTGATGGAGTCCTTCAGCAGCGCGACGGCCTGCTCGAAGGGGATCACCTCGGCGAGCTTGAAGAACGCGGTCTGCATGATCATGTTGATGCGTCCGCCAAGGCCGATTTCCATGGCGACCTTCACCGCGTCCACGTTGTAGAACTTGATGTTCTTGCGGGCGAGGGTGCGCTTCATGGCAGCGGGCAGTTCACGGCTGAGGTCTTCAACGGTGTTCCATTCGGAGTTCAGCACGAACACGCCGCCTTCCTTGATGCCTTCGAGCACGTCGTACTGGTGTACGTACGCGGACTTGTGGCAGGCAATGTAGTCGGCTTGGTTCACCAAGTAGGTAGAGTGGATGGGAGACTTGCCGAAGCGCAGGTGGGATACCGTAAAGCCGCCGGACTTCTTGGAGTCGTAAGCGAAGTAGGCCTGAGCGTAGAGATCGGTGTTGTCCCCGATGATCTTGATGGCCTGCTTGTTCGCGCCCACGGTGCCGTCGGCGCCGAGGCCGAAGAACTTGCACTGTACAGTGCCGGGAGCCACGGTGTCGATGTCGGCGCCAACTTCAAGGCTGGTGTAGCTCACGTCGTCGGTGATGCCCACGGAGAAGTGGTTCTTGGGGCCGACGGTGGTCATGTTGGCGAAAACGGCTTCAGCCATGGCGGGCGTGAATTCCTTGGAACCCAGACCGTAGCGGCCGCCGAGGATTTCCGGCGTCTTGCCATTTTCCATGAAGGCGGCGCAAACGTCGAGGTACAGCGGCTCGCCGAGGCAGCCGGGTTCCTTGGTACGATCGAGGACGGTGATGGTCTTCACCGTGGAAGGGATGACCTGCAGGAGGTGTTCGGTGGAGAAGGGACGGAACAGGCGGACCTTCACGAGGCCGACGCGCTGGCCCTGGGCGTTCAGCAGGTTGACGACTTCCTCGATGGTTTCGCAGGCGGAGCCCATGGCCACAACGATACGGTCGGCTTCCGGATGGCCCACGTAGTCGAAGGGACGGTATTTGCGGCCGGTGATGCCCTCGACCTTCTTCATCGCTTCGACAACGACGTTCGGGACCGCATCATAGAAGAGGTTCCGGCGTTCGGTGTTCTGGAAGTAGATGTCGGGGTTCTGGGCCGTGCCGCGCTGATGGGGGTGTTCCGGATTCATGGCGTTCTGCCGGAATTCGTTCACCTTGTCCCAATTGACGACCTTGCGGATGTCTTCATAGTCGATGACTTCGATCTTCTGGATTTCATGGGAGGTGCGGAAACCGTCGAAGAAATGGCAGAAGGGGACGCTGGATTCGATGGTGGCCAGATGGGCAACCAGGGCGATGTCCATGCATTCCTGGACGGAGCTGGCGCAAAGGAAAGCAAAACCGGTCTGGCGCGCGGCCATCACGTCCTGCTGGTCGCCGAAGATGCTCAGCGCGTGCGTGGAAAGGGCACGGGCGGAAACGTGGAATACGGTGGGAAGCAGTTCACCGGCGATTTTGTACATGTTGGGGATCATCAGCAGGAGGCCCTGAGAAGCCGTAAACGTGCTGGTCATGGCACCAGCCACCAGGGAACCGTGCACGGCACCGGCGGCACCGGCTTCGGACTGCAGTTCACGTACGGTGACGGTCTGGCCCATCAGGTTTTTCTTGCCGGCGGCGGCCCAGTCGTCAGCGAGTTCGCCCATCACGGAAGACGGCGTGATAGGATAAATACAAGCGACATCGCTGAGGGCATACGCGATATGCGTGGTTGCCGTGTTGCCGTCCATGGTTTTCATTTTCTTAGCCATGAAGACTCCCTTCCGCCCCCCGGCGGACTTTGTTTGTCATGCTTTCAAGAAGCATAACGAGATACGTGTTAGCCGTGTGGTCACGCATGGGCCAATACGGCAAAGTCGTGTACTGTTCCCAGATACGGCGAGCCATTATGAATAGGCTTTTCCCATAACATTCATCGGATGTGTACTCTCGGGGAAAAAAGCCCCCTTGCAGAGAATACCGACTTGTGCATCCGTGTCTATTGTTATGTTGCCGCTCCGGCTCTGGCGTTCAGGCCCCGTACGCCCCGCAAGGCAACTCCCTCCCTCGCTTTGGCAATGAAACCTGACACATTCGTTTTCTCGCAGGGAAGATGTCATTCCACACATTTTTGAGATGAAAGACAAAATTCCGCGTGCGAAGAGACAGTAGCATGGATTTGTTTGGTTGAACAGTCTATTTCCATCAAACACGCAAAAAATCTTTTTGCACAAACAACGTTTTCTTTATGGTTAAATATTTTTTGATAATAATTTCAATCAAGTATTTTATGTATACCCCGTATTCCGGTTACAGAAAAACCGCTAAATCAAATCAGGGTCTACGGGCTTGCGTTCCCAATGGATTTTCCCTTCGCCTTTTCTGAATTTACGGAGGAGGACATAGAGGGCTCCCGCTCCGCCATCGGAAGGTTTGGCCGTACAGAACGCAAGAATGACACGCTTAAGCGGTTCTTGAGTAAACCACTCCTGAACTTTCTCTCTGAGGATGGGTATACCATGAGGAGAGTTCAGGCCGCGTCCGGGCACCACGAGGACCGTGCGCTGCCCTTTGAAATACGCCGCACGGAAAAAGCCCACCAAAGCGTCAAAAGCCTGCTGCGCGTTCATTCCATGCAAGTCCAGATGTGACTCCGGACTGAATTGACCCGCCTGCAGTTTTCCCACAAGCATCAGATCGAGGCCGACAACATGTCCTTCCACATATTCATCGGTGAAGGCAAGCGCGAACTCAAGCTTTCCGTCGATGAATTCCTGAAGCGGGTTAGGCGGCGTCTGCACGGGAGGAATGGATACCGGCGCTTCCGCCGCCACTTCCCGCCCCTTTCCAGAAAGCGGGGTAACATCCTGCATGGCCGCAAAGAAATTGATGTCCTCCTCGCCTGTTTCATTCCCCGTTTTTTTCGGAGTGGAGGAGGCAGCATTCTTGCCGGCTATTTCAGGAGTAGGATTGTTTTTTTTCGTTTTTGACAACGAACGATCGGTCTCCCAGAGAGCCTGTTTGCCGAGTACAGAGTTATCCAGGGAGGTAACGGAAGGCCGTTTTTCGCGTTTTGCGTTTGCCGGAGCGCCCAGTTTGGTCACGCCGGAGACGGCATTCAAAAAGGCTCTGGTCTCCCCTTCATCCTGAGGAGAGACGAATTCCGCATAGAAAGAGGAAACCTCACCGTCATTATTGGAGATGAGGCCATTTTTCTTGAGGCTTTTCGCCTTTTTCTTTTCGTCATGAGACAGAAAACGTTTCTTATCAAGCTTTCGAAAGGGGTTTTCGCCCTCGAAGGGTTTTTCTTCATTCATGATTTGCAACCTTCAGTGTGTTGGGAACAATCGGATATCGGCTAGAATAGTCTCCGAACGGGCGGACCGCAAGGGCGGGAATGGGGAAACGGAGTACTCGAGAAAGGAAACTGGCCTCTTGCGCAAGTAATGGGAAAAGCCTATTCTCACCGGACAAGTTACCCAATGCTAGTTTAGGAGAGGATCATGCCCCTGACGCGAGCCCAAGCGTATACCGAAGCCGGAGTGAACATCGATGCCGGCAATTCCCTTGTTTCCCGTATCAAATCCATCGTATCCCAGACCCATATCCACGGGGTCCTTTCGGATATCGGGGGGTTCGGCGGGCTTTTCAAGCCGGATATGTCCGGAATGGCCGAACCGGTGCTGGTTGCTTCCACCGATGGGGTCGGCACCAAGTTGAAGCTGGCCTTCGCTTTCGACAAGCATGATACGGTCGGTATCGATCTTGTGGCTATGAGTGCCAATGATATTTTGGTTCAGGGCGCGCGTCCGTTGTTGTTCCTCGACTATTTTGCGACCGGTAAGCTTGATGTGGACAAGACCACGCAGGTGATCGCCGGCATCGCGGAAGGCTGCAAGCAGGCCGGATGCGCCCTCCTTGGCGGTGAAACGGCCGAAATGCCCGATATGTACGCTGACGGCGAGTATGATCTCGCGGGCTTCTGCGTAGGCATGGCCGACAATGCCAAGATTGTGGACGGCTCGGGAATCCGTGTCGGAGACGTGCTCATCGGCCTCGCTTCTTCCGGCATCCATTCCAACGGCTATTCGCTCGTCCGCAAGATCCTTGACAAGAGCGGCCTTGGCCCCGATGACACCATGCCCGGTTCCGACCGGACAGTGAAAGATGTCCTGTTGGAGCCCACCTATATTTATTCCGACGTCGTGCGTAACCTGATGCGCGACCTGCCCGTCAAGGGGATGGTCCATATCACGGGTGGCGGCTTCTACGATAACATTCCCCGCGTCCTGCCCAATTCGGTCACTGCGGATATCAAGTTCGCTTCATGGGATGTGCAGCCCGTTTTCCATTGGCTGCGTGAAGAAGGCGGCCTGACATGGCCTGAAATGCTGCAGATCTTCAATTGCGGCATCGGCTATGTCTTTATTGTGCCCAGCGAAGTCGCGGAAGAGGCGATGGGCCGTCTTGAGGCCATGCACAAAGGGGCTTGGGTCATCGGGACGATCGGCCGCCGTCAGGATAAGGACGAAGAACAGGTCAAGATCCTGTTCTAGCCGCCTTCTGGAAGCTTGTTTATGAAAAGGCCTCCCCACGGAAATGTGGGGAAGCCTTTTTGTCGGTCCTGCGTGTACGAAAAAAGGAACAACGGTTCGCTTACTGGTGGATGAGCCCTTGTTCGATTTCCGCTTCCATAATGCGGGCGTCAAGCCAGTCCATCATGTGGCGCTCCGTTTCCGGAGAGAGATAGCATACACATTCGCAGCGCATACGCCCTTTAGCCCGGACGAGGAATTCAAGCCTGACGGCATCGTCAAGGATCTCCAATGCAAGGCAATGCGGCCCGCACGAGGATTCGTGCTCACGCTGAACGGGAAGCAGGCGTTCTTTCTCTAGAGGCAGCCAATACAATCTTTCAATACCGGACTGGCAGCCGTTTTTCGTCAGCTGCGCCTCAAGGTTGGCAATGACCTCGGGCTGGAGTTCGTCTACAAGATAGCAGCGCATGACCGCTCCCTATGGCAGTTGAGATTCGTTTCTGTGGACCCTGCGCGTACATCGGCCCATCGGGTGTTCGTCATCCAGTCCGAACATACGCCTGATCAGTTCCACGTTGCGGGAAGCTGTCTCGGACTTGGCTTCCTTCAGGAACGTAATGGGCTCATGCGAAAGCTTCCGGACCAGACCATGCAGCATGGCCTCCAACGCCTCACGGGTTTCAGGATTCACGGGACCGAGCCGTTTTAAGGTCCGCTGGAGCTCTTCTTGCGCATGGGTTTCGAAGTGGGAGAGCAGGTCCACAATAGTGGGCTGGAGCTCCAACGATTCCAGCCAAAAGGCAAAGGCATTGACCTCTTCGTCAACGATCCCCTGCGCCTTTTCCGCTTCGACGCGCCGATGGGCCAGATTTTCTTCAACCACTTCTTTCAGATCGTCGATGTCATAGAGGTAGACGTTATCCACGTTGTTGACGTCGGGATCGATGTCTCGGGGGACCGCGATGTCAATGAAGAACATTGGCCGGTATTTGCGGCGTTTCAAGACGTCCTTGATGTCGCGTGCGCGGATAATGGCTTCCGGTGAGCCTGTGGAGCTGATGATGATGTCCACATCGGCAAGATGCTCGAACAAGTGCTCAAAGGGAACGGCTTCTCCTTTGAATTCGGCGGCAAGCTCTTTGGCGCGCTGGTAGGTCCGGTTGGCGACTTTGACGTTGCTGATCCCGGCTTGAATCAGGTGCGTGGCCGCGAGTTCCGCCATTTCGCCAGCGCCGATGAGCATGGCTTGGTATTGGCCCATGTCGCCGAAAATACGCTTGGCAAGCTCCACGGCCGCGTAGCTGATGGAAACGGCGCTCGCCGCAATGCCGGTTTCCGTGCGTACCCGTTTGGCTACACTGAACGATTTGTGCAGGAGGCGATTGATGATGGTCTTCGTCGTCCCGGCCAGGGTTGCCTTGCGATAGGCTCCTTTGAGCTGCCCAAGGATCTGCGGTTCTCCGAGCACCATCGAATCGAGGCTGGAGGCAACGGTGAACAGGTGTGCAATCGCCTCACGGCCTTTGTGGATGTACACATACGGCGCGAGTTCGACGGCCTTCCGGTTTTTGGCGGAGGCCCACGCCTCCAGAATCAGCCCCGGCACGTCGCCTTGGCCCACGGCAAGGATCTCAACCCGGTTGCAGGTTGAGAGGATCAGCGCCTCGTCCAGCGTCGTCTCGGCCGAATCGTTTTCCCCCGAAGGGCGCAACGGAATGGCCCATGTGTCTTTGGAGCAATGATCCGTCAACGCGAAGCGTTCCCGCACCTCAACGCCGGCAGTGCGGTAGTTGAGCCCAATAAGGTAGATTTGTTGTTCCATATCAGCGTGGTGTGGTCAGAAAACTGTGGTGTGTCGTCATAAAGAGGTTCACCACGATGAGCGAAAACGCGCAAACCGTGAAGATCCATATTGCCAGAATTGCCGGTTTGCGTCCTTGCCAGCCCTGCGTGAACCGCTGGTGGAAAAGCCAAGCGTACAGGCCCCAGACAACGAGCGAAATAAACTCTTTAGGATCGCCGGAAAGGATTGTGCCCCAATTGATGCGGGCCGAGATGAACCCAAAAAGCACGCCCGCCGTGAACAGCGGAAAGCCGACCGTCGTCGTGAACGCATTGATCTTGTCCAATGCGGAGAGGGCAGGGAGATCCTTTTGGAAGCCCGCCAGCTTTGATTTCGACTTGATGCTCTTCGCTTGGATGAGAAAAAGCACGCCCGCGCCGAAAGCAAGGGCCATCAGGCCGATACTGATGAATATCGCTGCGATATGGATGGTAAAGGTCATCCCCGAAAGCACGGGGGGAAGCGGTGTTTCGGCATGACGCAGCAAGAGGGCGATCAGAAACGTCAGCAAGGAGAATGGCGCCACGGTCAGGAGCAGTGCCTCATAGCGCCACCGGAGCCACGCGACAAGCCCGCTGAGGGTAATGCACCAAGCCAGAAGCTGGACATACACGTGAATCCGTCGTCCATAAAGGTGGCGATCAACAGTAATGTGTGGGTGGTGAAGGCAAGCACCGTAAGCACGAGGGCGGCGCGCTTAAGCCATTCGTTCCGAGCAAGGATGCCCGCCACGACGGCCGCCGTCCCAAGGGCGTACAGGTGAATGGCCAGAACCGGCAACAGTTCAGGCAAGATCATGCAGCAACTCCATGATATACGGATGCAGTTCGATGGGTAACAATTCCCCGAGCAAAGATTCGCACGTTTGCCGATCCCGACGCTGCAGGGCTTCGGACAGGGGCGAATCCACAATGCTCCGGAAGAGGGTTGTATTCTGCCTCGTCTCGTGATGCAAGGCAAGAACCAAGGGGCGGAGCCGCATCAAAAGTTCGCTTATCCCCGTATAACGCTCTCCGAGCCACGTTTCCAGATCTTCACGGATCTTCCGGGCAAGCGCCGGGCTGGCGCCGCCTGTGGAAAGGGCGATGGCGATATTCCCTTGTTCGACAAGGGCTGGTACGATAAAGGAACTGTCCTTAGGGGCATCGGTGCAGTTACAGAGGATGCCGCGTTCCGCGCAGGCCCTCGCCACGGCATCATTGGTCTGCCTGCTGCTGGTGGCGGCAAAAACCAATGCGCACCCCTCCACATCGGACGGTGTAAAGGGGCGTTTCGTAAAACTGACGCGTTTATCTTCAAGCAACACTTGAAGATTTGTATCCGGTTCAGCCAGGTCAATGACGTGAAGCCGTTCAATAGGGCATTCGAGCAAGGAAGCTATCTTGCGGCAACCGACGGCGCCCGCGCCGACTACAAGGCAGCTCTGCCCAGAAAGTTCCAAAAAAACTGGATAGTAATGCATAAGGCGTCCGATAGGGTTGTAACGGAAAACATATTCGTAACCTACGAATTATCGAGCATAGCACGACCACGCCCCTTCGTCCACAGATGGGGGAATGGGGACTTTCGGGTGCCCTTTGTCCGGTGCGTGCGCATGGAGGGAAGATGATCCGGGCATTCAAAGAAGAAGACACGGAGACCGTTATCCGAATATGGCTGGCGGCTTCCGTTCGTTCCCATTCTTTTATTGATAAGGCATATTGGGAAGAAAAGGCCGAGGCCATGCGGACCTTGTATCTTCCATTAAGCGAAATCGTTGTGGATGAGGACAGGACTACGGGAGAAGTGGTGGCCTTTATGGCCTTCGTGGAGGACTATCTTGCGGCACTTTTTGTTGCCCCCGCGCACCAAAAGAGGGGAGTGGGGTCCCGTTTGCTGGCACTGGCCAAAAAGATGCGCGGCACATTGGATCTTTCCGTTTATGCGGAAAACGAACGGGCAGTCGCCTTTTACCAAAAAAACGGGTTCCGTATAACCGGTGAACGGATCGAAGAAGTGACCGGTCGCACAGAGCTGCTCATGGCTTTCCCATAAACGGCAGCGCATTTTTTACAGCGGCAGGCTGGCCGAAAAAATTCAACCAGCCTGCCGTTTGGAAAGCAAAGACTAGTTCAGTCCCAGTTCCTTGATAAGCGTTTCTTTGATGCTGTCGATCGTGCCCTGACCATTGAGGACGATGTACTTGGTTTCGCCCTTTTCGGCCAACGCCTTGAAGTAGTGGGCTGCAGCCAGCGTCCCCGTTTTGTCATCATAATAAATGTCATGGCGCTTGTTGATCGCGGCTTCGTCCTGATCGTCAGCACGGGCCGTGAGCTCGCCGCCACAGACCCGGCAGGCGTCGCCATTGGGCTTGATGGCATCAATGAAGATGTTGTTGGGATGGTTGCCGTCGTTCTTGCACACCCGGCGGCCCATGATGCGATCGCGGGCGATGTTGCGGGGCAGATCGATTTCCACCACATAGTCAAGCTTCATGCCCTGTTCCTGCATCGCCTTGTGCAGTTGTTCGGCCTGGGCGATATTGCGGGGGAAACCATCAAGCAACCAGCCGTCAGCCCCTTTGGTCTTCAAGGTTTCGAGGACCATGGGAATGGTGATGGAGTCAGGGACGAGTTCGCCGCGATCCATATATTCCTTGGCCTTTTTGCCGAGTTCGGTTCCGCCGCCCACGTGTTCGCGGAAAATGGCTCCGGATTCGATATGGGCCAAACCAAACGCCTTCTTGATGAGAGCGCCCTGCGTGCCTTTGCCGCTGCCGTTGGGACCGAACATAAGGATATTCATGATCCAAAGTCTCCTGTGTAAGAGGTCGTATGGTGCTGGCGTCTTCAGAACAATCTGAGGCGGAAGCACAAAGCCCGCCCAGAAGGTTTGGGCAGGGATCCTGAAAGGTTAAAAGGAAGAATCCGTTTTGGAAACCGGCAGAAGGGCGTGCCCTTCATGTTCGGGATCGGAAGCTACGAGCCCATTTTCTTCCAGATAGCTCTGGCCTTCCTCCACGAATTCCTCATGCGTCGCATCAGGGCGTATACCTGGGCAAAACGCCTTGGCCAGATGGAGGCTTTCGGCATCGGCCATGTTCCCCCGGAAAAACGGCCATGCCCGGCAAACATCGGGCTTGATGGCATGGACGGTACAGCTTTGTCCGGCCCGGAAA
>ERZ791883.1838-NODE-1838-length-16071-cov-8.085415_pt1 | contig 16071 bp, 9 predicted proteins | sample MGYA00510160_ERZ791883 | MGnify/ENA primary metagenome ERZ791883 (study PRJEB30046, sample SAMN00792072) | human gut metagenome | study: EMG produced TPA metagenomics assembly of the A metagenome-wide association study of gut microbiota in type 2... | reverse complement strand
ACATGGGCTGATACTTGAACGGAGGTGTTGTTGCCATAATTACTTGTTCATTTAATGTTTAAAAGTGATTCGTGACACAAAGACAGTGCAAACCGAAAGCTGAAACAAATTTATTTGCATCATGCTGAGGTGCAGCCTGTCTTCGCACAGCAAAGGTAGCAACTATTATCGAAATATTTCTTTAATCAAGGTGAAAACTTGCAAGTGCAACTGCCTTGCCGCCACTTAGCGGACGTGCTGCATACGCCCTATCAGCTCATCACCCAATGCAGTCTTTACCTCAATGTGTTTCAATACGGCAGTCACGAAAGGATTACTCTCGAAGTCGCCGCGTACCTGTTCAAAGTCAAGTTCCTTCTCAAGGCGCGAACCATCGGCTCCAAATCCGGTCATGGAGGCCAGGGAGAATTCTTTCTTTGCATCTTCATAGACCATACGGTCCAAACCGACAACGGCTTCTTTCCACTTCTCGACGATGTGAATAATATCTTCCGCCGTTATCTTTTCGGGATTGATACCGTAGAACTCCTCCAGTTTGTCGTATGCCCATGTCCACTCATATGTGTAATAGTTCTGATGCATCCGTTCAAACTCGGCATTGATGTATTTCAAGCGGTTCACCGTACCGGATTCAATCCCGTCTATCAAGGCGTCAATCTCACTTTTCGGAGCTATCAGTCCGGAAATGTCAACCCACTCACCGCTACCGATAGAGGTATCGGGCTTGAGACGGGCACGTATTTCTTCATTAGTCCGGAAATCAATGCCTTCCAGACGCTTGATGACAGAGTTGCCGAGGAACTTATGGATGGCGGTTTCGTAGAAACCGATGCCTTTCACCAATGCTGAATTGCGTATCTTGGCACTATGGAAGGAATAGATGTCGGATAGTTCGCCCGAAGCATAACGCAGGTTTTTCAACGTTTCCCGCCCTTTGAACATCTTCTGTACGGTGTAAGGACTCAGCAGGTTGTAGTTGATAAAATCCAGCTTGTTGGTATCGGTACGCTGGTCGCGCTTAGGCCATTTCTGGGCATCGCGGATAGTACCTACACTGCGCAGGTTGACACCCGGCACAAGATAAGTCGTGTTATTCTGCTCTATCAAGTAGGAGAACGGCAGATTGGAAGTGTCGGAATGATTAACGTGACGCCCCATGACAAGGGAGAATGCCCCTACCCTCGCAGGCCACAAGATGTAAGAATCCGAAGTGGTTTTGGCGCCGCGTTCCAATGTCCCCTGGTGAATAGGACCGAGCTTATACATGTGGTTGCTTTGATTGGAACCGGAACCGGCATTCATAAAAGAGAACATACCGGCTATAAGCAAAGTGGACTTATGGTGCGTCACCGTATAAGGCCCGGCAAAAATGGCACACGCCTCACCGTTTTCTCCCTGGCAGTTACTGAAAAACAGGGAGTCCGAAGCAGAATAGTTATGTCCCAGCTTGCAGGCTTGCCCCACAAAACAACGGGTCAGCATAGCCCCATCGTCCACATGCGAACCGGACGATATGATAAAATTATCGCAAATAACGCCATGACCGATATGCACAGGCGCTATCTCGTTACTGTTAATGCTTCCGTTATACAAACGGCACGTACCACAGATGTGACAATAATCACCGATACGCACGTTCTTGATAGAACCCGTATTGAGTATCATCACGTGGCTGCCGATGGAACCGACAGCGGATGCATGCTTATTGGAATAGAAATCGGTGATCTCCTTCATCCGCGCAATCAACTCCGGACGATGGCGGTAAAGCGCCATGATATATGCTTGATGTGCAGAGAGCTTATCACTGATAAGCACCTCGCGGCCACCGGTCTCATTCAGGACAGACACCTCCACACCATTACCGAACTTGGACAAACCGTCTACAAGGATAATATCCACATTCTCAATGAATGTGTCGTGCCCGATTTCATAATTGGCAATGTAGTTCTGGATATTCTCAATGCAACAGTTGTCACCCACCGTTACATTATGAAGCGTCACATGCCGCAAACCGGAATGTTTCCTTATTCCGCCCGGCAAAGTAAACTCTAATTGGAATACTCCCAAACGCACTTCACCCGAAAAGCGGGTGTGATGCACAAACTCCGTTGAAAACTCTTCTGCAACGGTTACTTTCCCCCAATCATCCGCCAGACACGACTGGCTCTTCAACCGAAGTACTTCGTCTTCGGTCAAGTTTCTGTAAGTCATAACACTTAAATTAAGAATGAAGAATCTTCTTAATTCTTCATTGATTAAACTTCTTCTTCGTAAGTCTGATAAAGGAAATCGTTATAGGGATACTTCTGCACGTGCAGTTCTTTTACACGCTGATAAACCACACTCTTCAGTTCTTCTACATTGATCCGTTCGCGGGCAGAAATAAAAAGACAATTGTCTTCCATCTTTGCCATCCACGTCTTCATCAGTTCTTCAAGTGTCAAGTTTTCCTTGGTTCTGGGGGTAAGGTCGTCTTCCGCTTTCGCGATATAGGTGTAAGCGTCTATTTTATTGAATACAAGTATCATAGGCTTACCGGATGCACCGATGTCCGCTAATGTTTTGTTTACCACTTCTATCTGTTCCTCAAAATCAGGATGAGAGATATCTACGATGTGCAGCAACAGGTCGGCCTCGCGTACCTCATCCAGGGTAGATTTAAAAGAGTCTACCAAATCAGTGGGCAACTTGCGTATGAACCCAACCGTATCAGACAAAAGGAACGGCAGATTCTCAATGATGACCTTGCGCACCGTAGTGTCCAACGTAGCGAACAACTTGTTCTCCGCAAAGACTTCACTTTTGGAAAGCAACGTCATCAAAGTGGATTTTCCGACATTGGTATATCCCACCAATGCCACACGTATCAAACGACCGCGATTCTTGCGCTGGGTGGCCTTCTGCTTGTCAATCTCTGCCAAACGTTCTTTTAGCAATGACATACGGTTCAGGATGATACGGCGGTCCATTTCCAACTGTGTTTCACCCGGACCACGCAGACCTACCGATCCTTTACCTCCACCGGCTCCCGAACCACCGCCCTGACGTTCCAAGTGAGTCCACAAGCGTTGCAAGCGGGGAAGCATATATTTATATTGCGCCAACTCAACTTGTGTCTTTGCGTTGGCTGTCTGCGCACGCATTGCAAAGATGTCAAGGATGAGTGAAGTACGGTCCAATATCTTGATTTTCAGTTCTGCTTCAATATTACGTATCTGCTTTGCCGAAAGTTCATCATCGAAAATCACCATACCGATCTCACGCTCGGCTTCTTCTTCGTTACGGATATATTCTTTTATCTCTTCCAGCTTACCCTTACCGACATACGTCACAGAGTTTGCTTGATCCAACTTCTGAGTAAATCTTTTCACTACTTCCGCCCCGGCTGTCTCAGCCAAGAATTCCAGCTCATCGAGGTATTCATTTGTCTTACGCTCATCCTGAGTTTTTGTGACAAGACCTACCAATACCGCGGTTTCAACCTGTGCTTCGGAAATTACAAATTCTTTCATTCTATTTTATACCTTACTTATATATGTATACTTTTGTTATATGGCGGCAAATATAACAAAAAAAAAGAGGACAATGTTGCGTTGCCCTCCTTTTCGTATTCTCAAATTCTAAAATTACTCGTCAGCAGGAAATCCAGTACGGCGAAAACCTGCAATTTTATAAGTATCATCACCTTGCACATTTACAAAGAAAACAATACTATCTGCCGGCATACCACTTGGAGTAGTAGCTGCACCAGCCAGAACTTTCCCATCAGTAACATCTACAACGATCTTAGAATCTCCCCAAATTTCAGGAGCTACAGCAATCGTTTGCCCAGTTGCACTGAACGTACGTGCGTTATAATCCGTAGACACCTTAATAGCAGAATTCAAAAGATAGCCCTCTTTCACCCACATTTCTGTCGGAACATTAGCAGCCGTATTATAGGTGTTTAATTCAACGGTACCACCCAAAATATCTTCCCACTTTCCTGCCTCATTCTTTGCTTCCCAAGTTACAATCCAAGTGCCTGCCATTTTTTCAACGGCAGTTCCACCTGGTTCTGTTTCATCGTCACATGCAGTAAACGCGAATGAGACTGTTACTAATAACAATAATGCTATATATTTTTTCATAATTCAATTATTTATTTGGTCAATGTAACCGAAAGCTGGTTATTTGCACCATATTTAACATTCAATTCTATCACACCTGTTACCGGATCATAGCTACCGCTATTCAATCCAAGAGTAAGCTGAAGTTCCGGCGCCCAAGAGCCTAAACTAACTAGTGATATACTATTATCAGCTTCTAACTTAATAACGGCCTCTGCATGGAGATCGTAGGCCGGTTCCAAACCGGCATTCAGGCCATGGAATTGAAATCCACCCATAATATCATCGATTCCATAAGTACCGTCGCCATTATCTACAATATGAATTGGAGCATTTACATAGTGGCGGCTGCCAAGTTCTGATTCTCCATAATAGGCACTGGCAAAAGTAGGTGCAGCAACCAAAACATTACGCTTCTTTGAAACTGAAAACCCATCAACATTAGCAACAGAATATGTTAATGTATAGATATCACTCTTCGCACTATTTACAGCTCCTGCAATCTTTACTTTAGATGTAATATCCTCATCACCTTCCAATGCAATGAAGCCCGGTTCTACATATGTATCGTTCAGTTTCATCTTCATAGCCGTCTCACCTTTCAACTCTAAAGATGCAAAATGCGTCACTTTGGAAATATCTTCCGAAGTATCTTCACACGAAGATAAAACTACTGTTCCAAAGCATATCAATATACTATATATAATTTTTTTCATATTCTTACTTATATTATACTATTTACTTTTTATTTCACATCCCACCAAATGGGCGTACTTGCAGGTACTGCCGCAGGTGTATTAGCATTATATTGGCGAGCAGACAGAGGATAAAACATCCGCTTAATCAGTCCACCGGATTCCAAACCACTGATCCAAGGAGTGATCAGTTCACCCGGAGTATAAAGCAAAGAGTTCTTGGATATTTCTTCCGCTGTATGTGATGACAGTTTAGGACAGTCTGTACGGCGAATCTCGCTCCATGCTTCTATATGATCCATGTAGAAAAGAGCAACCCATTTTTGCATATAAATGAGTTCAAGCTTGTCCTCATTTGAAGTTGCATTGCCCCAAGCAACAGCTCCTCCAGTACCGAACATTGCAGTTTCCTGACCTGCCATATCACGAGCCGCAAAGTCAGCTGTAATAGCTGCCTCATAAGCTATCTTCGCTGCGGCATCATCATTCAGAAAACGCAACTTCACTTCTGCTATCAAAAATTGAAGTTCACTCTGTGTAAAAAAATAAACAGGCTTTATCTTTGCAATTGTCACATTGATTGCGCTAACATCCGCATTCTTATTTTTAGCAACATCATGACTCCCCGGAATAGCTCCTACAAAATCTTTTGCGCCAGTAGCCTTATTCATACCATAAGCAATACGAGGGTCATTAGTCGATTTCAAATAAGAAACAAGAGGATAAGCAGCACAATGGTTACCTGTATTAGATGTACTAGTGGTGTACCAAGGGTTACGATAATTCTCGTCATCCTTAAACGCATCAAACTTAATATCTCCTGTAAAGAAATTACCTGCTTGCACTAAAGCCTTCACTTTTTCTGTATATGCAGCAGCATCAATACCAGCATCTATAAAGCGCAGATACATGCGCAAACGTAAAGCATTGGCAAAACCGACCCATTGATCCATATCCTGATCACAAACCAAATCAGGTGATTCCATTTTCGAATTGTCCAACTCCTGCTCTGCCGCATCCAATTCTGCTAAAATTCCTTTATACACAGTCTCGCCATCATCCCATTTCGGAGTAGCATTTGCATTTCCTTGCAAAGCCTCTGTATAAGGACATGCCCCCATATTATCCACCAATACTTGGAAAATATAAGCACGCAACACTGTTGTAGCAAAACGATCCGCTGTATTTTTACTCTTATTCAATACCTGCTGAGCATCTTCCAAAGCTCCTGCATATATAATACGATAAGAATAATCCATTTCTTGCGAACTCTCCGTAAAAGTATAAGTAGCTAACTGATTATACTGATTTGCCTCAGGCATCTGTTCAAAATACTGAGAAAAGAAACCGGCATAATTGTAGATTTCACCACCCACAGTTGCAGCAATACTCCCCTGAATAGCAGGAAATATAAGATCCGGAGTTACCTGATCATCTTGTGGATAGTTCGGATTATCGTTAATATCCAAATCGCAGCCAACAAACATAAACGCTGCTGTAGAAATAGTTAATAGTATTTTTTTCATCTTCATTCCTCTATTAAAATTTAACCATTACATTGAAACCAAATCGACGAGAACTTGGGTTCGCTGTATATTCACCATACTGTCCTTCCAAATCATTACCAAATGAAGACATTTCCGGATCTACGAATGTATTGTCTGATGGTGTCCACAAGAATAGGTTATTACCAAAAGCTGATAATCTAACAGCCTGGAAAGGAGTATTTGCTAACCATTTATTCGGAAGTTCCCAACTCAAGGCTATTGAACGTAATTTTATATAAGACTTGTCGATCAAACTGTAACTACCCATATCGAATCCGCCATTTCCCCAGAAAGTGCCAGGATTACCAGCCTGCATATTAGCACTAGAAATAGGAGTAGTATTTTCTACATAGCTAATAGTACCGTCTGCATTAATAATTTCATTCACTGAATTTGGGACAATCATCGTATTACGATCATTATATGCTGTCTGAATAGCATTACCTGTAAAATAGTTAATATCCTTAGTACGAGAATACATCACACCACCTTGACGGATATCCAAGTCTGCACTCAGACTTACTCCTTTATACTTCAGCGTAGTTGATACTCCCATTTGATAATCATAGTTCATGTTTCCGCAAATGGCAAACTCTTTGGCTGCAACAGGAAGACCATTAGCCGCATTAACTACAATGTGCCCTTCCGGATCGCGCTTAGGAACTTCCGCTTTGAAAACTCCTACCGGCTCACCTGTGATTGCATACATACTTGTTCCACCATTCAAACCATATATAACAGTCTGTCCTCCTAGTTCTTCCGGCAAACTGATCACCTTGCTCCAGTTCTTCGTAAAGTTCCAACTTACCATCCAGCTGAAATCACGTGTTTGTATCGGAGTAGCACTTACCAATAATTCAACGCCACGATTTCTTACTTTACCCAAGTTCATATTCTGTGCTGTATAACCAGAAGATGGATCCATTGATAATGAGAAAATCTGCTTATCTGAATTTCTATTATAATAAGCTGCATCAAAAGAAATACGGTTATGGAAAAATGCCATATTCAAACCAACCTCAAATTCCGTTGTCATTTCAGGGCTCAATGAATTACTCCCCAAGATATTTCCAGCAGAAAAAGCATTTACTCCACCCAGTGGAAAGTTCAAAGATCCAAAAGGTATTCTGTTTGAAGATTGTCCATAAACAGGCTTCGTCATATATACATTCGCATCATTACCTGTTTTACCCCAAGCCATACGAACTTTACCAAATGACAAAATATCTTTCATATCTTCATCCAACAACTCTGTAAAGATAAAGCTACCGGTAACTCCTGGATAGAAGAAACTACGGTTTTCTTTAGGAAGAGTAGACGACCAGTCATTGCGGGCAGTCAACGTAACATACAGCATATTTCTCCAAGAAAGATCTACTTGCCCAAACACACCCATCAAACGTCTCAATGAAAGATATTGCTCAACCGTTGGAGTAGCAGCAGAATTACTCAAATTATACCAAGTAGGAATCGTTAACTTGCTTACACTAGAATATAAATAACTATATTTTCTTTCATTCCCATTGAAACCAGCCAATGCATTGATTTGAAAATCATTGATCGGCATACTGAAACTTAACAAAAGATCCTGATTGATTTCGCGGCGACGAGTTATTTGTTGGCTGTAGCTTCCTTCCTTCCCATAGAACGGACTATTGGAGCCCATTCCTTCACCATTCGGAGTACCTTCGTAGAACAAAGCATATAAATTAGGCTCACCTCTATTGCTCTGTCCAGTTGTAGTATCCAGACCCATACGATATGTAAACTTGAAGTACTTCAAGAAGTCATAATCAACCTGGAATTTTCCATAAAAGCGTTCAGCATCATACTCATTCAAGTAGTTCTCCAATATATAATATGGATTCATTACACCATAAGGAGTATAAAAATATCCAGGTGAATTAAATATATCATTCTGATCCTGCAAACTAATGATGCTAACATCACGTGGAGTCTGATACAAAGAGTTCAGCATAGTAAGTCCCTGACCAGTAGTTGCAAATTTATTCTTCTGATAAGAATAGTTCAATGAAGAAGAAAAAGTTAGAGCTTTCACTTTATGACTACCGCGAGCAGAGAATGTATATTTGTCATAACTGTCTGCATCAGTAGGAACCATACCATCATCGCTAATCTGAGAAAAAGACACATAATACTCACTCTTATCAGTAGCCCCATTAAATGAAACACTATTATTATAGCGAAAACCAGCATCAAAAAAATCTTTTATATTATTTTTTATCGGAGAATAGGGTTTCAGCTTTTGAGAGTTTTCATATTTGTTACCCCAAAGTTGCATAGAACCGTCAAAACGAGGTCCCCATGAACCATTCTCAAGTTCTGTATGATCTCCATTCCAGCCCATACCAAATTCGTTCTGAAATTCGGGCAAACGTAAGATAGTAGACCACTGTAAACCACCATTATACTCAATACCCAAACCCTTATTCTTTTTCCCGGTTTTAGTAGTAATCATGACAACTCCACTAGCAGCACGGCTACCATAAAGAGCTGTTGCCGCAGCACCTTTCAAGATCGTCATGCTTTCCACATCATCCGGATTTACAGCATTTGCACCGTTACCAAAGTCATAGCCACTATTCAAACCATCCGTAGAATATACAGCAGAATTATTCAAAGGCACTCCATCTACTACATACAACGGTTGGTTGCTTCCAGACAAAGAACTAACACCACGAATAATTACAGAATTAGAAGCTCCCGGATCGGAAGAAGTATTAGAAATTTGTACACCCGCAATTTTGCCAGATAAACTAGACATAATATCAGAAGTACGTGTCTCTGTTATACGTTCACTATTTACAGAAGTTGCAGAATAGCCCAATGCCTTTTCTGAACGTTTGATACCCATTGCCGTTACAACAACTTCATCAAGTACCTCTGCGTCAGACTTTAACACCACTCGCAGATTAGGTTTGATAGCAACTTCTTGTGTTTGCATACCAACGAACGAAACACGCAAAGTCTTCGCAGAACTGCAAAAATTATAAATACTTATATATGAACTGTTTATAATAAAGAAATAAATCTGCTACATTCAATAAAAACATTAATAGAAAGTATTTCATCGCATATTGAAAATATCATTAACTTACTAATGTGCTACCAATATAGATGTTACATTCTTGTTTTCTAGTGTGTTATGTTTAAGAATAATGTTTATTTCATACTGTTATCATGTACTTATGGTTTTCTTTGGTCCTTTTTTGTAAATAAAAGTGCATTAATAACAGATGTTAGCAGAGGGGAAATAGAAAGAACGTATCCAAAGAGAAACGGAACTATTATGTCAAATAAAGTAACGCATAAAGTTTCTAATTTAAGGAAAATAGCAGGCCAATGGTCTGCTAATATACAAAATGAAGAGAGATGCCTATCAACAGTGGGCATCTCTCTTTGATATTACCAAAAGTAGTAATTATATTTCTGTATTGTTATTACTCTACTTCTTTGGCTCTTTTTACATATTAATCTATAAATGGCTTATTTTATTTCAATCGCTGTGTTATAATCACTTTCACGATTCGGAATAATCCACTTCCAGAAAGTTTCATCATAGTTACCTGCTTTATCGAAACCATAAGTTCCACTAATGTACGCACTGTAATTTCCACCTTCTTCAAAAGGCTGTCGAACTACCGGATCACCCCAACGCTTACAATCATACCAACTAAAGCCTTCACCCCATAATTCTAAACGACGGTACTTTTTGATTTCTTTCAATAAATCTTCTCCGGTAGCAGTACAAGTATATTGGGGATCACGTCCACTAGTGAGATTCAACTCTTTCAAGCTATTCTGTGCATCAGTCGGATCTGTACTCAGATAATAATTAGCTTCTGCTTCAATCAGCAACATCTCAGATGCTCTGAAAATAGGCTGACAACCAACAGCCGGCTGAGCTGTAGCTTGGAACTTCAAACTTGCATAAGCATAGGGCTGAGTTGCAGCTGATGCAACAGTACCTTTAGCATATTGATTGGCTTTCCTATAAGCTGCCTTACCTTCTTCTGTCTTGGTATTAAAATTATTAGCATTACGGCTTGTCTGAGATACTACATCTAAAAATGCTTGGCTTCCATCTTCCGGTAAGAAAGTAGATTCTGTAAGGAATAGTCCTTTACGAATATCACTGTCTGCAAAAGATTCTATTAAATCTCGATTAATGCACACATTAATTCCTTGCTGAGCGTAATAACCGTTACAAGCCATAAAGAGTTGCCATCCATAATACCAGATAGTTTCAGAGGCATCATTGTATACACCCCAAATCCATTCATTGTTAGGTTCACAAAAACCACTGCGATAGGAATTTACATCCATTAACGCAAAACCTTCACGGGCTAAAGAAGCATGTGTTTTTGCAGTAGCATAATCTTCACGTGTTAAGGCTGCACGCGCATAAATGGCATGGGCCACCGGTGCATCCGGAAAACTAATAGTAGAAGTAGCATCCCAGTAAATGTCATCACGAGTCAACCCAGAAGATTCATATAAGTTAAGAGCTTCATCAAGGTCATCATAGATTTGTTCATAAGTTTTTGCTAATGTGGATAAAGCCATATCTGTTTCCCCGCCGGCTTCTGACACTTCCTCTGTACGCAGTACTATACCGCTAGTGGTTCCATTATTACTACGTTCCCAAGAGTCGCAATAAAACTCGGCTAAACGGAAGAATGAATAAGCACGAAATGTCAGCGCCTCAGCTTTCAAGAAGTCTTTCTCCTCTTGTAAACCTTCAGCCTTGTCAATTCGATTGATTACCGCATTAGCATTTCCAATAATCAAATAGTAGTAATACCAAGGATAAGAATCATAGATAGAACTGCTATTCTGTGTTTGGCTTGATGCATTATTCATAATCGGTGACCACCCCGGTGCCATATAAGGAAAATTAAAATCCTGTCCTGGATATTCTCCATAAAGAAGCTTCATGGTTCCTTCACCATTGAACATCTGTCCGTAATAACCATGCTGTTGTACCATTGTCCGGCAAATACCGTTGATAGCAAGTTTGGCATTATCCGTTGTAGAGAAGATAACATCTCCCCCTGCAGTCTCTGTAGAATCGGTCTTGAGCCAGCTGTCCGAACAAGAAGTAAGCCCCATGAGACAGCCAAAGCCGAGTGTCATAACTTTTTTGAATGTATATTTCATAATTGGTTTCGTTTTAGAAGTTTAAATTAAGTCCGAGCGTAAATACACGTGCTGTAACGAATGTATTGTCCTGAGAGCCACTGAAACTATATTGCGGGTTCATACCTTTACGTGCAGTGAAAGTAGCTGCATTCTCTATTGAACCGTAAATGTTCAAACCGCTTAATCCCCATTTAGTAACCACCTTCTTGGGGAATGCATAGTTCAGATTAATATTCTTAATAACAAAATAAGAAGCGTCTGTCAACCAGCGTGAACTTGCGCCATAAGAAGTAGAAGCCAGACTGGAAAGGTCAAACTGAGGAGTTCCATTCGGATTCAAACGATTGAAAGAATCTTCAGTCATACCTTCCGGAACAGCTTGCCAGCCATTCAATACATCTTTATGTAAAGCTCCCGGTCCATTCGTAGTAGTATACATCAAACCTTGATAGTTATAATCGTATACTTTCCCACCTAATGAATATGTGCAGAGAACAGAAAGTGTAAGATCTTTCCAAGTCAGAGCCGTATTGATACTTCCGTATACATCAGGCAATGCACTTCCTTGCCAGTCTTTTTCTGCATACGAGGTGTTGTACACATAGTTCTTATCATTGATAGTAACATAATCTCCTCTTGCTTTTAATGCATTGACTGTACCTTCACTCAATTGTGAATTCGCATTATAAAGAGCGCGTCCATTCATTTGGTCTACACCGGCATAAGTATAGGTGTAGAACTCATAGACGCTATGTCCTTCACTGTAATTTTGTGTTCCATGCAGAATGTCCTTACCACCAGGCAATTTAGTGATTTCGTTGTGAATAGTAGTCAAATTCAAACCGATGTTCCATTTCCAGTCTTTAGTCCGGATAGCATCTACATCCATAGCAACCTCAAGACCTGTATTGCGCACACTACCTATGTTTGCAAAATATTGCGACATACCGGTTGGCGTTTCATCAGAAGTTGCATACCAATTTGTTGCACCCGCAGAAAGTGGATTGTAAACAGTGAAAAGTAGATCTTTAGAGGTTTTGTTAAAGAAATCCAAAGAGAAGTTGAAACGGTTGAACAAACGGCCTTCCAATGCAATATCCAATGAGCCGGAAGTTTCCCATTTCAAATTCTTATTGGGGATTTGGATTTTATAGAATGCACCGATACCTGCATTAACATCCGAATAGAAAAGTTCTTTATAGGCATAATAGTCAGCTCCGGCATCATTACCCACTTCACCATAAGAAACGCGGAATTTCAGGTTATCAATCCATGTAAGATCTTTCATAAATTTCTCTTGAGAGATTATCCAGCTTGCTCCCAATGACCAGAAATTACCCCATGGGCTGGAGAAGCGTGAAGAGCCGTCGCGGCGGAATGAAGCGTCCATGAAATATCTCTCGGCAAAGTTATAACGTGCACGAGAAAGGTAACTTTCTGTTGTATATTCCTGCGTATAACCATCGATGCTTGTCATTTTAGCAAAGTTGCTCATTTCGATGTTGTCGCTGACTTTCATCTGCTCTTTCATCATAAAGTCATAGTTATAGGAATGTTTGAAAGATTCATGTGCTAATAAAACATCAATATGATGCTTGTCGAAATCATGCCCCCAAGTCAGTTCTTGTGTAAAGCGATATTCGCGAGTACGGGCATGCATCTTGGAAAGACGTCCGTTATTAGCGGCTCCATCACCACAATAGGGGTTGTTGAAGTTTTTCTCTGTGTTATTTACATTATAGAGGTCCCCCCTTACTGTTGCTGCAAAATCTTTCAAAAAAGTAATAGTACCATATACCTGACCTGATATAGTGTTACGTTCCTTACGGTTGATATCATTCTGGATTTCATAAATAATATTGCGACCACTCAAGTAATCATAATTGCTTATATCATAAGAGTTGCCATTTACATCAGTGGCAATACTTCCGTCTTCATTATGCATCATATAAGGATAAACGGGAGCCATTTGTCCTGCAGTATAGAACGGATTTGCATAATATTGGTCATAAGCAGTAGCCTGATAGTTAGAGCCGGACATGGTTCCACTCAAGCTTACGCCTGTCTTAAACCAGGAAGTTGGCTGATAATTTGCTTTCAAACGTGCGGTAAAGCGGTCATAATCAGAACCGATAATATATCCTTTCTCACTCAAATAACCGAAAGAAGAGAAAATATCATATTTATCACCCATAGCATCCGCACTAGCTGTGTATTCCTGACGATAACCAGTACGTTCTAATGCTTTCAACCAATCCAAATCATTGTAACCAGGTTTTACCTTTGCCACAAATTTTCCATTCTCATCGAACATATCAGCTCCGTTCTTATCAAAAATAGAAGAGAAGACGATGTCGTCATTCACAGATTTAGAATATTCAAACGCATCTTCCGGAGTTACACCAGCATCCTTTTCCCAATAGCTTTGCATACCGGAACGCATTGCTTCCATCCATTGGTTTACTCCTAATTTCTCATATTCAGGAATACCACGAGTGTACATACCTTGTTTTACACCTATTCTGAAGTTCAGCTTATGGCTCTTACCTTTCTTGGTAGTAATCATAATAACGCCATTAGCCGCTTTATTTCCATAAAGAGCAGCAGACGACGCATCTTTCAAAACAGAAATAGATTCTATATCCTGAGGATTAATATCGTTTAAACTTCCACCATAAGGGGAGCCGTCTACTACAATCAACGGATCATTAGTTCCATTTACAGAGCCAAATCCACGAATACGAATCTTAGATTCATCACTACCAGGTTCACCATAAGTATTGTTTACTTGAATACCAGGAGCAGCACCTTCCAAAGTCCCTGAAACCTCTGTTACAGGACGCATTTCCAGCTTTTTTGCATCAATTGAAGCAACAGCTCCGGTAATAGACTGACGACTTGCTGTACCATAAGCAACAACAACAACTTCGTCAAGCATTTCATTATCAGACTTCATGATTACTCTTACATGGGGTCTGATAGCCACTTCCTGTGTTTGCATACCAATATACGAAATTTGCAAAGTTTTCGCAGAACTGCAAAAACCGTAAATGATTATATATGAACTGTTTATAATAAAGCAATAAATCTGCTACATTCAATAAAAACATTAATAGAAAGTATTTCATCGCATATTGAAAATGCCATTAACTTACTAATGTGCTACCAATATAGATGTTACATTCTTGTTTTCTAGTGCGTTATACTTAAGAATAATGCTTATTTCATACTATTATCATGTACTTATGGTTTTCTTTAGTTTTTTTTGTAAATAAAAGTGTATTAATAACAGATGTTAGCAAAGGGGAAATAGAAAGAACGTATCCAAAGAGAAACGGAACTATTATGTCAAAATAAAGTAATGCATAAAGTTTCTAATTTGAGGAAATTAGCAGGCCAATGGCCTGCTAATATACAAAATGAAGAGAGATGCCTATCAACAGTGGGCATCTCTCTTTGATATTACCAAAAGTAGTAATTATATTTCTGTATTGTTATTACTCTACTTCTTTGGCTCTTTTTACATATTAATCTATAAATGGCTTATTTTATTTCAATCGCTGTGTTATAATCACTTTCACGATTCGGAATAATCCACTTCCAGAAAGTTTCATCATAGTTACCTGCTTTATCGAAACCATAAGTTCCACTAATGTACGCACTGTAATTTCCACCTTCTTCAAAAGGCTGTCGAACTACCGGATCACCCCAACGCTTACAATCATACCAACTAAAGCCTTCACCCCATAATTCTAAACGACGGTACTTTTTGATTTCTTTCAATAAATCTTCTCCGGTAGCAGTACAAGTATATTGGGGATCACGTCCACTAGTGAGATTCAACTCTTTCAAGCTATTCTGTGCATCAGTCGGATCTGCACTCAGATGATAGTTAGCTTCCGCTTCAATTAACAACATTTCAGATGCTCTGAAAATTGGTTGGCAGCCAACGGCAGGTTGGGCTGTAGCCTGAAACTTTAAACTCGCATAAGCATAGGATTGATCTGCAGCTGCTGCAACAACTCCTTTAGTGTATTGGTTCGCTTTCGCCTTAGCTGTTTTATCTGTAAAAAAGTTTATATCATCATCATCTGTGTAGATAACTTCTTCAAAGGTTTTACCAGCAGGTAGAAATGCAGATTCTGTAAGGAACAGCCCTTTGCGGATATCTGTATCTGGAAATGATTCTACTAATGCACGATTAATGCACACATTAATTCCTTGCTGAGCGTAATAACCGTTACAAGCCATGAAAAGCTGCCAGCCAAAATACCAAATAGTTTCAGAGGCGTCATTGTATACGCCCCAAATCCATTCATTGTTAGGTTCACAAAAACCACTGCGATAGGAATTTACATCCATTAACGCAAAACCTTCACGGGCTAAAGAAGCATGTGTTTTTGCAGTAGCATAATCTTCACGTGTTAAGGCTGCACGCGCATAAATGGCATGAGCTACCGGTGCATCCGGAAAACTAATAGTAGAAGTAGCTTCTGCATATACATCATTGCGGGTCAATCCTGAAGCGTCATACAGTCTGATAGCCTCATCAAGATC
>ERZ791883.1835-NODE-1835-length-16104-cov-3.930463_pt1 | contig 16104 bp, 9 predicted proteins | sample MGYA00510160_ERZ791883 | MGnify/ENA primary metagenome ERZ791883 (study PRJEB30046, sample SAMN00792072) | human gut metagenome | study: EMG produced TPA metagenomics assembly of the A metagenome-wide association study of gut microbiota in type 2... | reverse complement strand
GCGTGGAGAACAAGCGCGAGAAACCGACCGCGGAGAACGGGTTGGCGATCATCATTGCGGAGACGGACTGGGTGCCGGCGGTTTTGCGCATCGGCGCGGTCTGTGCGCCGTAGGAAATCTTGTTCAGCGCGGAAGCCAGGGCCTCGGGATCGCCGGTGAGCAAGCTGCCGTCTTCATCGGCGTCGTATTCGCGGGTGCGGGAGATGGCCATCTGGATCAAAGACGCGGCGATCGGCGCGAGAATCACGCTCAGCAATGCGCCGATCAGGCCGAGGCCACCGGAACTGTCGCGGTCGTCTCGCGAACCGCCGCCGAAATACATCAGCGAATAGCCTAGGTAGGAGATGACGGTGGCCATGGCAGAGGCGATGGCGGAAGTCAGGATGTCGTGGTTGTACACGTGCATAAGTTCGTGGCCCAGCACACCACGCAGTTCACGGGCGTTGAGAATCTGCAGGATGCCTTGGGTACAGCAGACGGCCGCGTGCCGTTCGTTGCGCCCGGTGGCGAAGGCGTTCGGGCTCATGGTGGGGGCGATGTAGATGCGAGGCATCGGCTTGCCGGCCTTGGCGCTCAGTTCACGCACAATCTGGTAGATCTCCGGGGCTTCCTGCTCGCTGACTTCCCGCGCGCCCATGGAGGCGATGGCGAGTTTGTCGGAGAACCAGTAGGTGCCGAACGTGGTAATCAGGCCGATGACGATATAGATGCTCAGGGTTTGCCGACTGCCGCCCGTGGCCCACCAAATCAGCATGATGATGGCCCACATCAGGGCAAACAGCAGCGTTGTTTTCAGGCCGTTGAAATGGCCGTGCACCCGTACTTTGGCATCCATAATGCACACACTAAAATCGCAGGCTGAATGATTGCTGGATATGCGCCACGCGCAATGTCCCATATTCGCCCGGCCCGTCCGGCCCCGAGCCCGGCCGCGTCCGCACGGGGCGCGGCCGGGTGGACGAATGCCGGACGAATGCCGGACGAATGCCGGACGAATGCCGGACGGGCGTGGGCGGGCCGTCAGGCGTGGGCGAGCTCGCGCATCTGGTCGGGCTCGATGACCTTCTTGTGCTCGCGGCCTTCCTTGGCACCCTCGGCGCGCTCGAAAGCGTCGACCTTCTTCCAGCCGGCGAAGTCGATCGGGCGAATGCCGCGCTCGGCCAGCAGTCGGTCGATGGATTCGGGGTCGCGGTCGGCTGCCACACGGCCACCTTCAGCGGCCTTGGCCAGATCCTCGAGCATGTTGGTCACGATGGCGAGCGCATCGGACTTGGTGGAGCCGATCAGGCCCACCGGGCCGCGCTTGGCCCAACCGGTGGCGTACAGGCGGTCGCGCACTTTGCCGCCGTCGGCCTCGGTGGTGATGCGGCCGTCGCCGTTGGCGTTGGCCAGGTGGGCGCCGTGCTCGTCGTAGGTGATACCGGGAGCTTCGGCGGGCTTGTAGCCGATGGCGTGGTAGACGGCCTCGACCGGGTAGTCGGTGAACTCGCCGGTGCGGTGCATCTTGCCGTCGGCACCGGTTTCGGTGCGCTCCACGCGGATGGCCTTGACCTTGCCGTCCTCGCCGAGGATCTCGGTGGGGGCGGAGTTGAAGTGCACGTAGTACTTGCGGTCGGCCGGGTTGCCTTCGAAGTCGACGTCGCCGTCATCTTCCATGTCTTCGGCCATCTCGCGGACGGCGAACAGCTCCTCGACCATCTGGCGGGTGAGCTTGTCCTTGCCGGCCACCTCGATGGTCTCGTCGTCCAGATCGAAGTCGTCCTCGTTGATGATGAGCTGCACGCCGGGCAGCTTCTCCATCTCGCGCAGTTCCTGCACGCTGAACTTGGCCTGGGCCACGCCACGGCGGATGAACAGGTGGAGCACCTTGGCCTTGTTCTGGCCGATGCCCTCGTACACGTTGTCCGGAATGTCGGTCTTGGCCTTGAGGTCGTCGGCGTTGCGCATGAGTTCGCGGGCCACGTCCATGGCCACGTTGCCGCCGCCGATCACGGCGACGTTCTCGGCCGTAAGCGGCCATTCGCGGGCACCGGTGGGGTAACCGTCGTACCATTCGACGAACTTGGCGGCGCCGTACACGCCTTCAAGGTCGGCGCCGGGCAGGTTCAGCGGCTTGTCCTTGACCGCGCCGGTGGCGAACAGCACGGCGTCGTAACGGGCCAGCAGGTCGTCAAGAGTCACGTCCTTGCCGAATTCCACGTCGCAGTAGAGGTGGATGTTCGGGTTATCGAGCGTCTTCTCAAGCGCGGAGGCGATGAACTTGATGGACGGGTGGTCCGGGGCCACACCGTAACGCACCAGGCCGAAGGGCACGGGCAGCTTCTCGAACAGGTCGATGCGCGCTTCGGTGCCGAGGCCGAGCTCTTCGCCCAGCTTCTTGAGCTGGCGCAGGAAGATATCGGATGAGTAGACGCCGGCCGGACCAGCGCCAATTACAGCAATGCGGAGTTCAGTATTCACAGATTCAGTCACGCGCTCTAGCCTAACGCAAAGCCTTCCGTTGCAACAGAGGGCGAGTGGTGGGAATTCTGTGTATTAGGCCATAGTTTGTGCGTTTGGGAAACCTACGAGCACTGCTAATGTCAGATTATGGGTTTCCCTATTGGTCAAGTTATTGCCGTTCTCATTCCAAGAAGCATGCAAGGCGGATCAGGCCCTTACTTCGGATATGTTTATGCTGCAAGGCGGTTATCCACGCATTTATGACACGAGAATGCCGCTCAATCTGTTCTTCTCGAACTACATCGACACTTATATCGAACGTGATGTTTCCGAATATCTTGATGTACGCAATTTGGCTGACTTCCGCCGATTCTTGACTCTTTGCGCACTCAGTTCCGGAGCACTCATAAACTACACCAACATCGCCAATGAACTTGGTGTAAGTCCGCGAACCGTAAAGGCATGGATGTCGATTCTGGAATCAAGTTACATCGCATTCCATCTCATGCCGTTCTACACGAACGCACGCAAACAGGTGGTCAAAACGCCGAAACTCTATTTTTATGACACTGGCTTGCTGTGTCATCTCTTGGGCATTCGGACGGTCGAAGCACTGGTTGCGCATCCCAAGTTCGGCGATATATTTGAAAACCTCATCATTGCGGAAACCATGAAACAGCATTTGAACGCCAATCAGGAGCCACAATTATTCTTCTACCGCGATGCCAGCAAGGTCGAGGTGGATTTGTTGGATTTCACCAATCCTAACAACCGTATGCTCATAGAAATCAAATCCGGACAAACCTATCATGACCGATTCGCTCGGCATCTCACTTTAATTGGCAATGTTCTCGGTATACCGTGTGAGCAACAGTACGTAACCAGTCGGGTTGAGCATAGTTATGTCTCACAAGGAATCCGCGTCACCTCCGCCCCCGTGATTGGCTGGAAGGCCGACGGTAAAGAGCCGCCGCAGAACAATAACAATACTGCACAACCGGCGAATCCCTTGATGACACTGAAGATGTCACCTCCAACGGCTCTTTACGACCTCGATTGCATTCATTAGATCATTTCTTCGTTCATTAGGTCGGAGGGTGCTGAAGCCATCCCTTGGAACGGCGGGGTTTCAAGGGCCGCTCCGACCAAGGACCGACCTAATAAACGTCAAACCGACCTAATGAATAACTCCGATACCGGATTATGAGCAACACAGCCGCAACGAAATGCGCCGCACAGGCTTAGCCCGAACATCGATTCGGGTTCAAGCCAGTGCGACGCAGATCAACTTCAGGTATAAGACCTGTATTCAATTATTGGGTTGTTATTAGCCTAGGGGCAATAGCCTCACGTCAGGCACGGCGCTTGCGCCAGATAACCAGACCGGCGCCAGCCGCGCCGAGCACAACTACGGCCGCAGCAACGGCAGCCACCGCACTACCCGTGGGGGCAGTGGTAGTAGCGTTCTTCTGCTGCTGGTCAGGCTTCTGGTTTTGCCCAGGCTTCTGCTGACCGGGCTTCTGCGGTTCAGGCTTTTCGCCGCTATCCTTCTTGGCGAGACCATCGTGTGCGGCAGTGAGTTTGTTGAGCGCAGCGGTCACCTGCGGTGCGGTTGCGGCCGGATCCTTGACTACCTGCTTTGCGGCAGCAAGTGCATCCGCATATGCCTTCCACGAATCAGCCGTGTAGTCGTTCTGGTTGAGCTTCTCACTCTCAACAGCGGCGATCTTGTCGGCAAGAGGCTTGCGCTCCTCATCGGTGGCAGGCGGAACCGGAGCCTCGGGCTTAGTTACCGTGACTTCGACGGACGCGGACTTGTTCTCGTCAACCGTGGAGGTGGCGGTGATGGTCGCCGTACCTTCGGCAACGGCGGTCACCTTGCCATCCTTGTCCACAGTAGCGACCTTCGCGTCGGAGGACTTCCAGGCCACGGTCTTGGCCGCATCACCGGTCACCTTCACCTCGGCCGACAACTGGGCAGTATCACCAGCGACCAGCGCCAGCTTGCCATCCTTGACACCATCACCGGAGACGGCAACGGAATCCACAGACGGAGTCGGGGTCGGGGTCACGGCTTCGCCCTTGCCGAGATTGATGTTGGCGTAGTCGGACTCATTTCCGGCGGCATCCTGCGCATAGAAGTGCACGTAAGTGTCGTGGTCAGCGGAGAGCTGCACCTTCACCTTGTCCTCGTCGGTGTAGGTGCCCCACATCGTGTTCTCGTTGGACTTCGGGTTGCTGGACGGGCCGGTGGAGTACAGCACACGGGTCACGCCGGAGCCTGCGGCACCGTCATCAGCGGTGAGAGAGACGACCACATCGTTGCCGTTCTTGCTCTCCTGCTTAGCGGTGACCACCGGCACGTTGGTGTCGACCTTGATGGTCTGGGAGACCTCGCGGCTGTTGTCGTTTTCATCGGTGGCACGGGCGGAAATGGTCACGGAACCCTGCGCGGTCACGCTGATCGGGCCCTTGCCACTGGTCCACTCGCCCTTGCCGATCTTGTACTCGATCGTCTTTATCGGCACGGTGGAGACGCCGCGCTGCGCGGTGATGGTGAACTTCGGGGCAGTGGTGTACCAGCCGGAGCCGGGGGCCGCGGAGTCGAAATCGATAGCAACAATCGGCTGGGCTTTCGGGTCGGAAGGCGCGACGACGAAGAACGTGCCTTCCGCCTTGATATTGCCGACACCCTCGATAGAGCCTTCCACGAAGCCGACCTGTTCGGCTTCAGCATACTCGGCGGCCGGGATACTGTCCCAAGTCACTTTGTGACCCGACTCGACCGAGCCGTCAGCGTAGGTCAGCGCCACGGTATCCTGCAATACCGGCTTGACACCGGGAGCGGTGATGGTGGAGACGTACTCCGCGTCGGTCACCTCGGTGTTGAGCTGGTCGTAGACACCAATAGTGGCCGTCGCCTGACCGGCCGCAACTTTGATGTTGTCATAGGTACCGGCAGCAGTAGTGCCCTTGACTTCGGCGGTAGTACCAGCTGTAGCATAAGCGTCGGCCGGAACGGTTTCCCAAGTCACTGGAACCTTAATGCTGGGACCATCTTGAGGTGTCGCCCACACTTCTGCAGGCAACTTCGAGGTCGGGTCCACGCCCGGCGTGGTGCGCACGGCAACTTGCTGCACGTCTAAGAAAGCACCTGGGTCGCCCGGATCCACTGGTAGTGCAGCGCTGGTACCAAACACCTGCCACTCAGTGACGGTAATACCCTTGTTGTCATTGGCCTTCTTGTTCACCACAAGCTTCATGGACTTGGTGGTGACCTGGTCGAAGGTGTAGGTATACGGACCATACACCGGGTTGGTGGCGTCGAGCTCGTCGTCGGCGGGGAATGTCTTGTCCACCTTCAGGTTCGGCACGGTCTCGTACTGGCCGGAATCAGCATTGAGATACTCAATCGAGACATCCTTGGGCAGCGGCACGCCACCATCACCGGTCTTGACGTTCGTCCAGTAGTAGCCCACAGACTTGGACGTGGTCACGGCGCGATTCCATGTGTAAGTGGCAGTTTCGCTGGCACTGGTGTTGCCCCAAGTGCCCCAACCGCCATAGCTGGCGTTGCCGTCCAAGCTATCGTCATTGATGGCAGCAGTGCTGTTCCAGCCAGTGACATAGCTGACCTGAACGTCTGGTGCATTGTCGTTGCCTTTTTCTGCATTGAGCGCAACATTCGTTTCAGCGTCGTCCGCCAGTGCACTCGGCGCGGCCGATACGGAGAAGACACCGCCAGCCAGCAGCGTGGCCGCAGCTACGAACAGTGCGGCGAATCGTTTCGCCACACCGCCCTTCACGGCCGAAGTAGTGCTTTCGATGGTCATAATATTCTTTCTGTTAGGCGTTATGGTTTGTATCACTCATCTCCCGCCGTGTCGTGCACTACGGGAGACGGTTTGGTCGCAGGAAAACGTCAGCTCATCTTGGCGCGAGCGGAGGCAAGCAGAACCACCTGACGATCACGACTGGAAAGCAGCCCCTCGTCTTGATAGGTCTTCGTGACCTCCTGCACCTTCTTGATGAAGGCGGCACGGTCCTTGAACGGCGCGCCCGCCCAGATGTCATCCATCAGCGTGCTCTCGCTACGGTCCTGTGCAGCCGGGCGCTTCGGGTTCAGCACATCGGTGAGCTTGCCTGCGAAGCCCACATACTCGTCCTTGCGCTGGAAGTACATGTGGTACGGGGTGTTGTCGCCGTTGTAGGCGGGCTCGAACTCGTCGCCGTCAATGATGAAGTAGTTCTTCGTGCCTTCCTTCTTCTGTACGCCCAGTTTGATGGTGCCATCCAAGCCGTTGCGCTCGTAGAAGCCGCGTTGGATGAACTTGGTGGATGGGTTGAGCGCGTTGAGCACCGTGGGACCGTAGAACAGCGTCTGGATGTCCTTGCGGTCATCAGTCGACTCGGTGCGCAGCTGCAGCGGGATGGTGACGACGATCTTGTCCCCGACCTTCCAGCTGCCGGCCACGGTGGCGTATTCGCCAGCGGTGACGCCATCTATAGCCTTGCCGTTCACCTCGATCTTCGCACCTTTGCTCCACGCGGGGATGCGGATGCGGAAGGTGACGGCGCTCTTCGGCGCGGCCGTAATGGAAATCGTCGAGGTCTCCTCCTCCGGATAGTTGGTTTCCTGTGCGAGCTTCAGGCCGGTGTCGGTCCAGTCGAGTGTGGAAGCTGTGAACAGATTGACGTACAGTTCCTTGTTGTCCGTCGAGTGGAAGTAGATGGAATCCTGGTACTTCGAGTGGCTTTCCAAAGCGGTGCCGCCACAGCAAGTGCCGATGTTGCCATCACCATATTCCTTCTGCGTAGCCGGATTCACTGGGTACATGTAGCAGTTGCCCGGCGTGAGGGCCGTGCCGGAATCGAGGTCACGGGACTTACCTCCGAGAATATGGTTGAGAATCGTGCGCTCATAATAGTCCATGTAGGCAGGTTTTTGTTCGATAAAGAACAGATAGCGAGCCACCTTGAGCATGTTGTATGCCGCGCAGGATTCCGCGTTGCGCTTGCCGATATCGCCGGCCACAGTATGTGCCGGCCCCCACATCTCGCCTTCGCCAGTACCACCGTGAGCATACATACGGCCGGGCACAATCATGCCCCAGTACCCCTCAACGGCCTTGAGATAACGCGCACGAGCATCAGCATCGATATCCGCGTCGCCCATGGCCGCGTCTTTGGCGTAACCGACGAACTGTGGAATGTGCTGGTTGGCGTGCAAGTTGTTGAGGATATCGACACCAGCACCACAGTTGTCAATGAGCTTGTCAGTGTCGAAAAATGCGGAGGCCTTAAGAAATTCGCTACGGTCCTTGTCCTTGGAGACGTTGTACAAATCCACCAGCGAATCATTCATGCCGCCGTATTCACCACCGATGTAGATGTCCCACATCTTCTGCAGCTGGGTTTTGGTGCATTTGCTCAGACGCGCATAGGTCCAATGTCCGATGCCTTCAGCCAGGTCGAGCGCGTCGGCATTACCGGCAAACTCGTAAGCGGCAATCAGACCGGCAAGAATCTTGTGCTCCGTGTACCACGGTGCCCAAATCTCGCCATAGGGAGCATATTCCTCCAATGCCTTGAACTGCCACTCGCCATAGGCGGCAAGGAAGCCGGGGTGGCTGTAGCGGGCTTTGCCGTTATACTTCATCTCGCGCAGGGAATCTCGGCATTCCTTCAGGCCGGAGACGAACTCGTTGATCTTGTTGAGAATCGCTTCCTCCCCCGTTTCGGCATACGCTTGGGAGAGCATGTGCAATGCATGTCCGGCAAAGTGGCCGCGCAACAGACCATCAGCACCGTTCTTGTTCTGGCCACGCGTGTATTCGGCATCGCCCCATTGCTGTTCAACAGCCTTGTCTAGCGAGCCGCTGGGGAAGTTCTCCCAGCCACCGGAAGGCTGCGTCGTGTTGTCCTTAGGCAGCAGGTTCGCCTGCGCACGGAAGCAAACCAGCCAGCGGTCTACCGGATAGTTGCGTGCATAGTCGAGCATCCCTTCCTTGGCACGATCGAACACGCTGTTCGAGGTGATGGCGACGTTCCGCAGAGGGAACGGAGCTACCTTCCAGCCCGGCAGAGCGGGCGCGTCGGTAATGGTCTTCGCGCTTTTCGTGGTGCGCTGCGCTGCGGGAACGGCCACGCCGCCCGCGCCGTTCGCGCCCGTTGCACCTGCCGTGCCAGCGACGGATGGCGCTGCCTGCACCGTTGTCACTCCTGTACCCAATGCACTCGCCACGGCGATGGTGCCGCCGATGGCGGCCGCGCCTGCGAGCACAGCACGGCGAGAGATGCCGTTTGTTGCTTCCGTTGAACTCATCTTGCTCCTTCGTTGGACTGCCGCGCGTTCATTGCGAGGCATGACGGACGAAGACACTCTGCCGCATTCGCAACCATTCAATGCACTTAATCCATTCAATGGCCCGACGACGCAGGTAAGATGCGTCAGTGGATGGCACACACATACTCGGAATCGTCTGGTACTGCCCGTTTTACCATCACATCATTGTGGTGCGTCCCCGTCGTCATGTATGTATGGGAGAGATGACGGTAAAGCAAACAGTTACCATATGCGATTATTCGAGTTTTTGCGCGCCCTCCATGCCGCTTGTCTTCGTTGTGCGCGTTCACAATAACTCAAACAGACGATTCTCACCATGCGTCAAAGAAAGCGACTCACTCATTTTTTCTCTGGTTTTCGTAGCGCACAATACCAATGAAAATCAGTCTTTATCAGCATTTCCAGCCATGCTATTTTCGTAATTTTCCTTTTGTTTTCCTCTTGCGAAAACCAACGAACCCAAACACATATGCTCACCAATAACACAGTAAATGCATTCAAATTAACATGTTCCCGAGCAACTCTCACAAGCAGCTCAAACGCAACACCGCACTTCAACTTGAACAACACACCATTCCTCGCTATACTGATAAATTGGTGCGTTAATGAGGTATACCCTTCCCCTGTCACAACACAGAAATTGGAAGGACATACTATCATGCCTAATCTTCGCCCCACCGAGCTCATTATCATTCTACTTATCATCGTGCTGCTGTTTGGCGCGAAGAAGCTCCCTGAGCTAGCCAAAAGCATTGGCCAATCGATGAAGATTTTCCGTGCCGAGACCAAGACCGATGACCCGGCAACACAACAAACCGTCAATACAGTCAGCGACGCCCCTGCCCCAGCTCCGGCGGCAGCACCGGCTCCCGCTCCCGCCGTACCCCAAGCCGTCACGATGAACGCCACCGCCGCCCCGACTACAGCAACCGGAGCCGAACAGCGATGAGCACGGTTCCCGGAAACCCCGCGCTTCCGGCACCCCTTGCACCGGCGATGCATCCCGGCGATCGGGATACACATCTTGACCTCGACGATCTCATCGATCACTCACACGAGGCCACGCAGCAGGCCAGCGCGGGTGCGCAACACCCTACACGCCGGTGGAAGCGGGGTGTAGGGCGCAAGTCCAAAACGCGCAAGCCCCGCAACCCCGATGCGGTGATGCCTCTGGCCGATCATCTTGTCGAATTTCGCAAACGCTTTGTTCGGGCCATTGCCGGCATCATCATCATGTCGATAGTGGGATGGATGTTCAGCGATCAGGTGTTTCGTATCCTGCAACAACCGTTCCTGACGGCGGCCGGGCAGCAACAGGGACTGATGAGCATCACATTCAATGGCGTGGTCTCCGCATTCAACGTAAAGCTGGAGATTGCGTTCTTCCTTGGTCTGACGGCCTCCTGCCCGTGGTGGTCATACCAAGTGTGGGCATTCATTAATCCAGGGTTGAAGCGCAAAGAGCGCTGGACCGCGGTTACATTCATCGGAGCCTCAGTGCCGCTGTTCCTCACCGGAGCCGGACTGGCATGGTATCTGCTGCCCCAAGCGGTGGCGATCCTTACCGGCTTTGCCCCCGCAAACACCGCCACATTGCTCAGCGCCGACGTCTATTTTGATTTCATTCTGCGCATGACAGTCGCTTTCGGCCTCTCATTCCTGCTACCCGTAGTTATGGCGGCATTGACGATGATGAATGCGGTCGAAACACGAACATGGTTGAAGCAGTGGCGTCTCGCAACGGTCATAGCGTTTATCTTCGCGGCCGTGGCCACGCCAACCGGCGACCCAGGAACATTATGCGCACTCGCTTTGCCCATCATCGCAATCTATTTCGCAGCCATAGCCGTATGCGCAGTATACGAGCACATCCAGCTATGGAAAGTCATGCGCGCGGCGGGCGAAGAACCCAAACTTCTCAAACTTTTACATAAAATGCGCGCCGCGTTACCATTTCGCGCGGCGCGCAAAGCCAAGCGCACCGGCAAACAGGAAGCCCCTGCAACAATAACTGCAGAAGGAGAATAATATGTTGTTCGGCATTTCGGGCACGGAACTCATGGTGATTCTTGTCATCACTTTAGTGCTGGTAGGCCCCGACAAGCTGCCCGACTACGCACGCAAGGCCGGACGATTTATCCATAGCATGCGCGTACGCGGCCAAGCGTTGAGCGAACAAAGCAACATCGACGTTCACGGCCTTGTACGGGATTCCGGCATCAATGATATTCGCAAAGGTCTGGATGATGCCACGCAAGATGTAAACCGGCTGCTGCCGCCTATCCGGTGACGTTATCAATCCAACGGCAACGTTGACTCGCGTTGGATTAGCTTCACCGGCACACGCTCCACACCATGGTGAGGATGCCCCGCAATCGCATCCAGTAGACATAGGGCAGCTTGACGCCCCAGCATTTCGTTGTTGTCATCAATAGAAGTAAGCAACGGATGCGCGTACGACACATAATCCGGACTGTTGTCGTGCCCGATAACCGCTACGTCTTGCGGCACGCGACATCCGCTACGTTCCAATTCCTCGATGCAGCCACGAGCCAACACATCGTTTTGGCATATCACTGCGTCGAATGCAGCACCGTCATTGAGCAGCAGACGGGCAGCGGCGCGCCCCCATTCCGCTTCCCATGAACCGAACCGCGCTTCGCCAACCAACTGTAATCCAGCATCATGCAAGGCCTTGAGCGCACCCCGCATCCGTTCATGTGCAACCGAGTACTCGGAGTCGCCAGCAATAATCGCAATACGAGTGCGCCCGCAGGAAAGAAGGTGGCGAACGGCCAAACACCCTGATTCCACATTGTCTTGTGCCACGGAACAATCATCGGGATCACGGGACGGGCCATAGGCGTAGACCACAGGTACCGGAGAATCCACGTAGTATGGCACCGGATCCGTACGCCTGCTGATAATCAACAGTCCCGACACTCCTTGCACCAACATTCGTTCAATACCACTGTGGAACAATGCCTCATTGCCTGACGCATTGAACAGCAGCGCTGCGGCTGAGCGCGCTTGAAACGCATTCTCCGCTCCAATAAGAATGGTCGGGGAAAAGACGCCTTTCATATCAACGCCAATGATGCCAACGCGAAAATCCTGCACGCCGTGAGAATCCCTGACGCTTAACCTTGCCATCGATGCCATAGCTTCTGCAGCGCTATAGCCCAACCTCTGCGCAGCATCAATCACTCGAATACGGGTTTTCTCGCTGACGTGAGGCTTTCCACGCAAGGCCTTGGACGCAGTGGACAGCGATACATTAGCCGCCGATGCCACTTCCTCCAAACGGACTGCGCCCACATTGAGCTCTTCCTCACCCTCTGACATATCGACTCCTCTGGCAAGGGCCTCAATGCCCCTAAATGATGCTGCAAACAGCCTTTAGTCTAATAGACTGCCACCTACGGCGCCCGCATCCGGTAAGCACACACAAAATATTGATATCAACTTGTTATATTGCACATAATCCGGATGCGGCTCCAATCAATTCCGGTTTATCTTAATCAATCCCGATCAATCAGAGCAGTGAGAGCCCAGAGGATGCTCACCACGTCGATGGCTTCCTGGAGGAAGGCTCCGACGACCACTGGAATGAGGTTGAACGCGGCGGCGATCATACCGATGGCGGCAAGCACAAGGCCCGCGATTACGGCTTGAAGCATCACGCGCTCGGTGCGGCGTGCAATGGCGATGGCGCGCGGCACGGCGGCGATATTGTCATTCATAATGACCACCTGAGCGCTTTCGGAAGCGGCGGTGGACGTGCCGTCGGTCATGGCCACGCCGATATCAGCGACAGCGAGCACCGGAGCATCGTTCACACCGTCGCCGACCATCATCGTGACGGTTTTACCGGCTCCTGTAGCGGCCTTGACTGCGGCTACCTTATCCTCCGGGAACAGTTCGGCGTGAACCTCGTCAATGCCGACTTCGCTGGCAATGATATTGGCGGAAGCCCGCTTGTCACCGGTAAGCATGGCGAGCTTGGTGACGCCCAACTCATGCAGTTTGGCGAGCGCTGCCTTGGCGTTGGCGCGCGGCACATCGCGCAGCACGATGCGCGCGATCAGCTGACCATCAACAGACACATACGACGCCATTTCGTCCGGCTGAAGCAGCCCAAATCGTGTGCGCAGGTCATCCTCAGACCGACTGGGGGCGGTCCGATCGACCGCCAAGAATCCTTCCTCCCCGGCGGCCGCGAAAGACAGCCGGCCAACGCGCACCGCATGTCCGTTCACCTCGCCGGAAACGCCTTTGCCGGCATCTTCATTGATATTCTTGATGACCGGATATTCGCGGCCGTGGCCGGGCCAGCTGGCCTCCGGCTCGGGGCAGAGCCGCTGACCATCCTCGAACCGCTGGCGCAATCGGGCCATCGCCTCCGTTCCGGCCTTGGCGATGCCTTTGGACAGGATGTGCACCGAGTAGCTTTCCACCACGCCGGCCATCATCAGCACATGGTCTTCGTTGAGACGGGTTGCGGCACCGGGCAGCATCTCGACGCGCACGACCTGCGGCTGCTTGACGGTGAGCGTACCGGTCTTGTCGAAGAACACCTGCGTGACGCGGCCAAGGTTTTCCAGCACGTCCTGCGCTTTGATAAGCACGCCGGCTGCGGCGAGGCGTCCGGTTCCGGCGATGTACGCCACCGGTGCGGCGATGAGCAGCGGGCAGGGCGTGGCCAGCACCAGCACCTGGGCGAATCGCGTCGGCACCCCGGACATCGCCCATGCGATGCCGGCAATCATCAGCGAGAGCACGGTAAAGGGCACAGCCAAGCGGTCGGCGGTTTTTACCACGGCCGGGCGCGACTCCTGCGCGGAGGCCACGAGCTCGAGGATGCGCTGGTACTGCGAATCGGCGGCCACCTGGGTGGCACGCATGGTCAATGCAGTCGAGCCGTTCACCGCGCCGGACATCACGCGGGCGCCGGCGAACACTTCACGCGGCACCGGCTCACCGTTGATATTGCTCAGGTCGAGCGTGGCCGTGCCGGACAGCAGCTCGCCGTCAACCGGCACAGTTTCGCCCGGCAACACCATGAGTACGTCGCCCAGCTGCACCTGCTCGACCGGCACCGTGTCGAAGCGGTGCGCGGCGGCGGCAGCCGATGCCAAGCCCACACGCCGGAAGCCATCGGACGAATCGCCCTTACCGGCAGCAAACCCACGCCCCACGCCAGGCAGGTTGACGACGTGCGCGGTTTGCGGCGCGGCCTCCATCAGCGCGGTCAGGCTGCGCTCGGCCTTGGCTTGAGCGTATTCCTCAATGGCCTCGCCGGACGTGATCATCAGCGTCACCGCCCAACTTGCCCAGTATTCGGCGACGGCCACGGTGGAGAGGATCGCGACCACGGCCAGCACATCGACTCCAACCTGCCCATGACGCAAATCGTCAATCATGCCGCGCACAGTGTCAATCACGATAATCAGCACCAGTGCGATAACCAGCCACTGGCCGAAGCCCGGATTGCCAAGTACCGGAATCGCCATCGCATTGCCCCACGGACGCCAATCGCCCAGTAAAGCCAGCGGAATTGCGGCGATGACGACGACCGGAAGCATCGGCACAAGCTTGCAGATGTCGAGAATTTTGGTGAAGAATCTGATGAGTCTGCTCATCATTGCTCCTTACGCTCGTATACGGAGTCGATTGCGGTACGGCAAGCGTGGCCCGCGCAATCGGCGCTGCGGTCACGCCTTGTTAACCCACCGGCGGCTTTGCCTGGGGCTTCGCTTTGCTCGGCTCCCGCGCGACCTTCCGATACACGGCGTAAAGAAATGTTCAGTTTTGTATTGAATTATGCGCTTTGTTCGGAGCACCGCCCGAACTCAGTGCTTGACCTACCCTATCAACGAGCGTTGTGCGACATGCCGGATATCGAAACTACGTTGGCGGCATGGGCGCAGGGCACAATAGCGCATACGAAAGGCCCGTGGCAGGAGTTTGCTCACTGCCACGGGCCTTTGCTTGTCTGACACGGTGTTCAGCGGTTACCGCTCAACACCGTGTGACGTTGTCAAGTCGGCTTTACCACAGGCCGAACGGGTCGGAGAAGCCGCCGCCGTCACCGGTGCCGCCATCGCTGTTGCCATTGCCATTACCGTAACCGTTCTGGCCATTGCCGTTCTGGTTGTTCTGGTTATTCTGGCTGTTGCCGTTGGAATCGGAGCCGGACGAACCGTTCACCGACGACTCCTCCTGATCGAGCGTCACGTCCACATTCATGGTCTTGCCGTCGCGCACGATGGTCAGCGTCACCTTGTCTCCCAAAGCCGCGGCACGAACGTAACCAAGCAGCGAGTAGTTGTTGTTCACGGCGTTGCCGTTGAAGGCCACGATGGTGTCGCCCTCCTTAAGGCCGGCCTTGTCGGCCGGGCCGCCGGAGACGACCGCGCTGCCGGTGGCGCTGGACTTGGTGATGGTCGCGCCGCCGCGGGTCACGCCGTCGGCTTCAACCGTGTCGGACTTGATGACCACGCCGAGGGCAACGTGCTTGACCTTGCCGTCCTTGATGATTTCGTCGGCCACACGCTTGACGAGGTTGGACGGGATGGCGAAGCCGATGCCGATGGAGCCGGCGGAGTCGGAGGAGGTGGCGGTGGAGGCGATCGAGGAGTTGATGCCGATCACCTGGCCGGCCGCGTTGAAGGTCGGGCCGCCGGAGTTGCCGGGGTTGATGGCCGCGTCGATCTGGACGGCGTTGGTGACGATCTCGTTGTTGTTGTCGTCGGTCACGGTCACCGGGCGGTTCAGGGCGGAGACGATACCGGTGGTGGCGGTGTCGTCGTAGCCGAGCGGGTTGCCGATGGCCATCACGTTCTCGCCGACGGCGAGCTTGTCGGAATCGGCGAATTCCACGGCCTTGAGGTCGCTCGGCGGGTTGTCGAGCTTGATGACCGCAAGATCGGTGGTGGCGTCAGTGCCGACGAGCGTGGCGGAATACATGTTGCCGTTGGCAAGCGTCACCTGAATCTGCTGGGCACCGGAGATCACGTGGTTGTTGGTGATGATGTGGCCTTCGGTGTCGATGATGGCACCGGAGCCCTTGGCGGTGCCGTTGCTCAACGCGGTCTGGATGGAGACCACGGAGCCGGAGACATCGCTGGCGACAGTCTGCCAGTCGGGGGCTTCGCCGCTCTTGGCGGTGGCGGACCCGGAGCCGGACTTATTCGAGCTGACGTTGGTAAGCGAGTTGCTGGTCGGCAAGGTGATCAGGCCGCTGGTGAGGGCACCGTAGCCGAGGCCCAGGCAGAGGGCCGCAGCCAGAACGGCGGCGACCACGGCGATGAGGA
>ERZ791883.1807-NODE-1807-length-16325-cov-2.979840_pt1 | contig 16325 bp, 10 predicted proteins | sample MGYA00510160_ERZ791883 | MGnify/ENA primary metagenome ERZ791883 (study PRJEB30046, sample SAMN00792072) | human gut metagenome | study: EMG produced TPA metagenomics assembly of the A metagenome-wide association study of gut microbiota in type 2... | reverse complement strand
GCGGCGTCAAGCTTCTATGCAGTAGACCGCTACGCCAGTTACAAAACCAGCTGGGGCAGCTTTTACGAGGCGGGCGGCGTCATCATTGCGGACCGCTACACCACATCGAATGCAGTACACCAGTGCTCCAAGCTCCCGCCGGAGCAGTGGGAGAGCTTTTTGCAGTGGCTGTTTGATTATGAGTTCCGGCTGCTGGGACTGCCTGCCCCGGATGAAGTCATCTACCTGCAGGTAGACCCCGCCGTGAGCCAGAAGCTGATGACGGGCCGCTACCATGGCGACGAGAGCACGCTCAAAACTGATACGCACCGCCCAGTGCATACTGATCAGCAAGACAATGCAGGTGGCGAAAATCGCCAGAAACAGTTTGCCGGTAATACCAGGTCGCCAGAACTTCATTGCGCGCTCCTTTTTCGCCGCGAAATAGCTACATTTTGATGCGTATCGTTCGGCACTCTGGCAAAGATGAACGCCGGAAGGGCGATGATAAACGCCATGCTAAGCCAGGTGTACATAAAGACGGTTTGTGTGGTGCCGCTGTCGACGCTGACATGCTGCGAACCAAAAAGTCCCAGCAACAGCCCGGCGATGGTGACGCCGATACTCATCGACAATTGCATAATCATCGACAGCAGGCTGTTTCCGCTGCTCGCCAGATTGTCCGGGAGATCTTTCAGCGTCAGGGTGTTCATGGAGGAGAAACGCGTCGAGTTGACCATCCCTTGTAAAAACAGGACGAACGGCAAAACGTAGTACCAGCCCAGCAGAGCGGTAGTCATAAACAACAGGGTGACCAGCGACAGACCCAGCGTGGTCGCTACCAGTACCCGACGATAACCAAAGCGATTCACCACCTGTACAACAATTCGCTTCATTCCCATGCTGCCAAGCACCATCGGGATCATCATCAGTCCGGCATGAAACGGCGAGAAACCGAGGCCAATTTGCAGGAAAACCGGTGTCATAAAGGGCAACATGCCACTGCCAATACGTCCGGCAAAGCTCCCCGCCAGGCCCAGCGAAAAGGTACGAGTGCGGAACAGTTTCAGACTGAAAAGAGCGCGGTTGTTATTTCTGGCGTGCAGCAAATAAAGCACCAGTGCCACCACGCCAACTGCGACCAGGCCATCAATCGTCAGCGGCGATAAACCTGTACCTTTACTGCCGTCCAGCGCCAGGGTTAATACCGCCATGCCAACCGCTAGCAATAAAAAGCCGGAGAGATCGAAGCGCCGCGTCTGCATGGTATAGTTCGGCATTAACATCAATGTGGCGATCGCACCGATAATCCCCACCGGAATGTTGATCAAAAAGATCCAGTGCCACGACGCGTACTCCACCAGCAGACCGCCGAGCGCCGGACCGAGCAGCGGACCGACCTGACCGGGTAACGTGACAAAGGTCATCGCCGCCATATATTGCTCGCGCGGTACGATTTTCATCACCGTCAATCTGCCGACCGGCACCATCATCGCGCCGCCAACGCCCTGTAACGCGCGTGCCAGCAACAGTTCGTTCAGCGTGCCGGAAAGCGCGCAAAACAGTGAACCGAGAGTAAACAGCACGATGGCGGTAAAGAAAATATTGCGCACGCCGACTTTGTCCGCCAGCCAGCCGCTGGCGGGCAGCATCACCGCCACGGTCAGCACATAAGAGACAATGACCATGTGCATATGCAACGGACTTTCCCCGAGGCTTTGCGCCATTGAGGGAAGGGCGGTGTTTACGATGGTGGTGTCCAGCGACTGCATAAAGAAGCCGAAAGCCACAATCCACAATTGCCAACGGGTGCTGTCGGGAAGATCTGTCATTTACTCGGTTACCGTTTGTTTAGGTTTACGCGAAAAACGCAGCCGCAGACGGTCGAAAAAGAGATACACCACCGGCGTGGTATACAGCGTAAGGAGCTGGCTCATTACCAGTCCGCCGACAATGGTGATCCCCAGGGGTTGCCGCAGCTCCGAGCCGTCGCCGCCCGACAATACCAGCGGCAGCGCACCAAACAGCGCCGCCAGGGTGGTCATCATAATCGGGCGAAAACGCAGCAGACAGGCCTGGAAAATAGCTTCCTGCGGCGTCAGGTTACCGTGCCGTTGGGCTTCAAGCGCAAAATCGACCATCATAATGGCGTTTTTCTTCACGATGCCGATTAATAGCATGATCCCTATCAGGGCGATTAGGCTGAACGGGGCATTGAACAGCTCCAGCGCCAACAGCGCTCCAACGCCCGCCGAGGGCAGGGTGGAGAGAATCGTCAGCGGATGTACGTAACTCTCGTAAAGGATACCCAGCACGATATACACCGTGGCGATGGCGGCGATAATCAGGATCACCTGCGAGTTCATCGTCTCCTGGAACACCTGCGCCGTGCCGGCAAAACTGCCGCGCACCGTCGAAGGCACCCCAAGCTGGGTCATTGCGCGATCGATCGCCGCACTGGCGTCCGAGAGCGATTTTCCGGTCGGCAGGTTAAACGAAATGGTCGAGGCCGCCGATAATCCCTGATGATTCACCGATAGTGGGGCATTCGCCGGTTGCCATTTAGCGAAATACGACAGCGGGATCGCTTTGCCTTCGTTATTGATAACGAACATTTTTTCCAGCGCACTGATGTCCTGGGTATAGCGCGGATCCACTTCCATCACCACTTTATACTGGTTCATCGGCTGGTAAATGGTCGAGATTTGCCGCTGACCGAAGGCGTTATTTAACAGACTGTTGGCGGCTTGTACGTCGATTCCCAGCCGTGCCATGGTGTCGCGGTCGTAAACCAGATTCATCTCCGCGCCGTTATCCTGCTGATCGGAGTTCACGTCCGCCAGTTCCGGCAACGTCGCCAGTTTTTTGCGGATTTTCGGCTCCCATTCGCGCAGTGCCGCCAGGTCGTCGGATAACAACGTGTACTGATAGCTGGCGTTCGACTGACGTCCGCCAACGCGAATATCCTGTACCGCCATCAGGAACAGATTCGCCCCCGGTTCTTTCGCCAGCTTCACGCGCAGACGGTCGATAATTTGCTGCGCCGTTTCGCTGCGTTCGTCGCGTGGCTTGAGGGTGATAAACATCATCCCGCTGTTCACTCGCGAACCGCCGGTAAATCCGGTGACATTATCCACTGCCGGATCGTCACGGATAATTTTCATGAAATCCTGCAACTTACCGCGCATCGCCTGAAACGAAATACTCTGATCCGCCTGTATCCCGCCCATCAACACGCCAGTGTCCTGCTCCGGGAAGAAGGTTTTCGGGATCGAGATATATAGCCAGATATTCAGCGCAATGGTGCCAAGCAGCACCACGCCCACCAGACGGGTATGATTGAGCACCCATTTCAGCGACTTGCCGTAGCCTTGTTGCAGGGCTACCAACATGCGACCAAAACCACGCAGTCGCTTTTGCTCACGCGGCTTGCTGGCTTTCAGCATCCAGCCACACATCATCGGCGTTAGCGTCAGGGAAACCAGCAACGAAATACCAATGGCGACAGAAAGCGTCACGGCAAACTCGCGTAACAGTCGGCCCGGCAATCCGCCCATCAACAGCAGCGGCAGGAACACCGCCACCAGTGACAGACTCATCGACAGCACCGTAAAACCGACTTCGCGAGTACCTTGCAGTGCGGCCTGTAGTGGTTTCATCCCCGCTTCCAGATGACGGGCAATGTTTTCCAGCACCACGATGGCGTCATCCACCACGAAACCAGTAGCGATGGTGAGCGCCATTAACGACAGGTTATTGAGACTGAATCCGCACAGGTACATCGCCGCAAACGTACCAATCAGCGAAACCGGCACCACAACGGCGGGAATAATAGTGGCGCGACCCGAGCGCAGGAATAAAAACACCACCAGAATCACCAGCGCCACCGAGATAATCAGCGTTTGCTCGACTTCTTCCAGCGAGGCGCGAATGGTGGGGGAGCGATCCTGGGCAATTTGCAGATCAATCGCCGCCGGAATGGTCTCCTGCAACTCCGGTAATTTTGCCCGGATGCTGTCAACCGTCTGGATAATATTGGCTTCCGGCAGCTTGCGGATCATCAGCAAAATAGCTGGTTTGGCGTTGGTCATCCCGGCGTTGCGCACATCCTGCACCGAGTCAGTCACCGTCGCCACATCACCCAGACGAACCGCGCCGCCGTTGTTGTAATGAATAATCAACGGCTGATATTCAGCGGCGGTTTTTAGCTCATCATTGGTCTGGATCTGCCAGCGGTGAGTGCCATCTTCCAGTGCCCCCTGTGGTTTACGCACGTTGGCATTGCTGATGGCGGTGCGTACGTCGTCCAGCGAGACGCCCTGATTAAACAGCGCCTGCGGATTCAGCCCGACGCGTACGGCGGGCAGTGAGCTGCCGCCGACATCGACATCACCAACACCGTCGATTTGCGAAATCGTCGGAGCCAGCTGCGTCGAGGCGAAATCGTACAGTTCACCCTGAGAATAAGTATCGGATGTCAGCGTGAGGATCATAATTGGCGCATCCGACGGGTTCGCTTTGCGATAGGTCGGACGGCTGGGCATCCCACTGGGCAGCAAACTTTGTGCAGCGTTGATCGCCGCCTGCACATCACGCGCTGCGCCGTTGATATCCCGGTCAAAATCAAACTGCAAAATAATCCGCGTGCTGCCGAGCGAACTACTGGAGGTCATTTCACTAACCCCGGCAATGCGCCCAAGTGAGCGCTCCAGCGGCGTGGCAACGGAAGACGCCATTGTCTCCGGCGACGCACCGGGCAGCGAGGCGCTGACCATAATCACCGGAAAATCGACCTGCGGCAGCGGGGCGACCGGCAGCATACGGAAGCCCAGTATGCCGCAGAGGGTAATGGCGACCGACAGTAAAATCGTCGCCACCGGGCGGTAAATGAAGAGGGCAAAAAACTTCACTTACGCCTCCTCTTCATGGCGAGCAAAGCGACTTTTGGTCCACAATGCCAGGCGGTCGAACAGCAGATAAATCACCGGCGTGGTGAACAGCGTCAGCACCTGGCTGACAATCAGACCGCCGACCATGCCGATACCTAACGGACGACGCAGTTCCGCGCCGACCCCGGTACTCAACATCAGCGGCAGCGCGCCAAGCAGAGCCGCCAGGGTGGTCATCAGGATCGGACGAAAACGCAACAGACAAGCCTGGTAGATGGCATCGCGCGGCGACATGCCTTGCTCGCGCTCAGCAGCCAGCGCGAAGTCGATCATCATGATGGCGTTCTTCTTCACGATACCGATCAGCAAAATAATGCCGATAATCGCAATCACATCCAGCTCACTTCCGGCAATCATTAATGCCAGCAGTGCGCCGACCCCTGCGGTGGGTAGCGTCGAGAGAATGGTGATCGGGTGAATAAAGCTCTCGTACAGAATGCCGAGCACGATATACATCGCCACCACCGCCGCGACAATCAGCCAGACAGTGCTGCCCAGCGCCGACTGGAAGGCGAGGGTGCTGCCCTGGAATTGCGTGGTGATATCCACCGGCAGATTCAGCGTCTTCTCGGTGTCCATAATCGCCTGCACCGCATCACCCAGCGAATAGTTATCCGGCACGTTAAAGGAGATGGTCGTTACCGGGAACTGATCCAGATGGTTGATGGAGAGCGGCGCAAAACGCTGCTCAATTTTGGCAATTGAGCTTAGCGGCACCACGCCACCGTCGCTGCTGGTCAGGCGAATGGTATCCAGCGCCGCGAGGCCTGGGGTATTTTCGGTGTTGTGTTCCAGCACCACGCGATACTGGTTAGCCTGAGTATAAATAGTGGAAATCAGCCGCTGACCAAACGCGTTGTACAGGGCGTTATCGACATCCGCCATGCTGATCCCCAGACGGCTGGCGCTGTCGCGATCAACATTGACATACGCCACCAGCCCTTTGTCCTGCCAGTCGCTGGAGACATCAGAAAGCTGTGGCAGTTGCTGGAGTTTTTCCATCAACTCTGGCACCCAGGTACTGAGCGCATCCAGTGAGGTGGCCTGCAAGGTAAACTGGTACTGGGTGCGGCTGACCTGAGTATCGATGGTCAGGTCCTGCGTTGGTTGCAGGAAGAGATCGACGCCCGGCACTTTATCCACCGCCGTTTGCAGACGGGCGATGACTTTTTGCACCCGATCATCACGTTCATCCAGCGGTTTGAGGTTGATCTGCAAACGCGCACTGTTCAGCGACGGGTTAGTGCCATCAACGCCAACAAATGAGGTCAGACTTTGCACTGCCGGATCCTGCAAAATCACGTCCGCGACCTGGCGTTGCCGCTGGGCCATATTGGCAAAGGAGCTGGATTGCGGTGCCTGCAAAGTGCCCTGAATAATGCCGTTGTCCTGTACCGGGAAGAAACCTTTCGGAATGAACACCCACAGCAGCACGCTAAGCAGCAGCGTGCTGAGTGCCACGCTTAAGGTCAGCCACGGATGATTCAGCACTTTCGCCAGTCCACGACCATAGGCGGCGATTATCCTGTCGAACATTTTTTCCGAGGCACGGGAGAAGCGGTTCTGTTTACGCAACGACTCCTGGCTGAGCATCCGCGCGCACATCATCGGTGTCAGGGTCAGCGACACCACCGCTGAGATCAAAATCGCTACCGCCAGGGTAATAGCAAATTCGCGGAACAGTCGCCCGACGATATCGCCCATAAACAGCAGTGGGATCAACACCGCAATCAGCGAGAAGGTCAGCGAGATAATGGTAAAGCCGATTTCACCTGCGCCCTTGAGCGCCGCCGCCAACGGTTTTTCGCCTTTTTCGATATAGCGGGAAATATTTTCGATCACCACGATGGCGTCATCGACCACGAACCCGGTGGCGATAGTTAACGCCATCAGCGTCAGGTTATTGATTGAAAAATCGAGAAACACCATGACCGCGAAGGTGCCGATTAACGACAGCGGCACTGCGAAGCCGGGAATGATGGTCGCCGGAATATTGCGCAAAAACAGGTAGATAATCATGACTACCAGCGCGATAGCCATCATCAATTCAAACTGGGTATCGTTGACCGATGCGCGGATATTGGTGGTGCGATCGGAAAGCACTGTTACCTTCACCGATTTCGGCAGACTCTCGGTGAGCTGTGGCAGCATCTGCCGGATGCTGTCGGCGGTGGAGATAATGTTAGCACCGGGCTGGCGCTGAACATTCATCACAATGGCCTGTTCTTTGTTCGCCCATGCGCCAAGCCAGCTGTTTTCTGCACCTTGCTCTACGGTTGCGACATCGCCAAGACGAATCGGCGCGCCGTTCTGGTAGGCGATGATTAGCTGGCGATACTCTTCGGCGGATTGCATCTGGTCGTTAGCGGAAAGCGTAACCGCACGGGAAGGGCCGTCGAGGCTACCTTTTGCCGAGTTAACGTTAGCGCCGGTAATGGCGGTGCGCACGGTTTCGCTGGTCAGGCCGAGGGCGGCAATCGCCTGAGCGTTAAGTTTGACGCGAACAGCCGGACGCTGACCGCCGGAAAGCGTCACCAGTCCGACACCGGAAATCTGCGAGATTTTCTGCGCGACGCGGGTTTCCACCATATCTTCCACTTGCGTCATCGGCATGGCGGTTGAGGTGACGGCGAGCGTCATGATCGGCGGATCTGCCGGGTTCACTTTGCTGTAAACCGGCGGGTTAGGCAGATCGCTCGGCAACAAGTTGGTCGCAGCGTTAATCGCGGCCTGCACTTCCTGCTCGGCGACATCGAGCGGTAATGTTAGCTGGAACTGCAAAGTGATAACTGACGCACCGCCGGAACTTTGCGACGACATCTGTTTCAGGCCAGACATCTGCCCGAACTGGCGTTCTAGCGGCGCGGTAACGGCAGAGGTCATGACATCCGGGCTGGCACCTGGGTAGAGCGTGACCACCTGAATGGTCGGATAGTCCACTTCCGGCAGCGCCGAAACGGGCAGGGCGCGATAACCGATAATCCCGGCGAGTAAGATCGCCACCATCAGCAGCGTGGTGGCGACAGGACGCATAATAAAAAGGCGCGACGGGCCGCCTGTGCTGCTCGGGGGTAACACCTGCATCAGGAGCGTGCTCCTTTTTTCGCGTATTCGCGGCTGGTGGCTTTCTCTTCCGGAGTGGTGGCGCTCTGGGCTTCCACCACTTCCACTTTCGCCCCTTCGGTCAGGCGATCAATGCCGTCTGTCACCACGCGATCGCCCGCAGAAATACCTGCACGGATCACCACTTTCTGACTGTCCTGAATGCCCGGCGTCACCAGATGTTTGCTGACCTTGTTTTCGCTATTCAGCACCCAGACAAAATGGCCTTCATTGCCCATTTGCAGGGCGGCTGTTGGGATCACTACGGCGTTTTGTTCGGTGTCGACTAACATGCGCGCGTTAACAAACTGATTGGGAAACAGCGCATCATCCTGATTATTAAAGCGTGCTTTCACTTTAATCGTACCGGTTGTGGCATCGATTTGGTTATCGAGGCTTAACAGCGTGCCTTCACTTAATTTCTTCGAATTGGTGCGATCCCAGGCTTCTACCACCAGCGGTTTTCCGGCTTTTTGCGCCTGCACTACAGTAGCGATATCGCTTTCCGGCAGGGTAAAGACTAAATCGATAGGATGCGTCTGGGTGATCACCACAATTCCGGTGGTATCACCACTGGAGATTTGGTTACCAACATCAACCTGCTTGAGACCAACGCGACCATCGACTGGTGCGGTGATGCGGCTCCAGTCGAGTTGCAGCTGCGCGCTGGCGACGCTTGCTTCATCAGCCTTAATGGTGCCTTCGGTTTCACTGACCAGCGCCTGTTGGGCATCCAGCTCCTGACGGGAGACGAGATTGGTTTTTGCCAGTTGCTGATAACGCGCCAGATCACGGCGGGCGTTAGCAAGCGTGGCTTTATCTTTTGCCAGTTGGCCCTGGGCTTGTGCTAATGCAACTTTGAACTGGCTGGGGTCAATTTCTGCCAGTAAATCGCCTGCTTTGACCTGCTGGCCTTCCTGGAAATGTAACGCCATCAGTTGACCGTCCACGCGGCTGCGCACCGTAACAGTATTAGCGGCGGTAATGGTGCCAAGCCCGGTGAGGTAACGCGGAACTGCCTGTTCTACGGCGGTCGCCGCCTGAACCGGGGCTAATGGGCCGGAACGCATACCACGGCGACCACCCGCTGGCGATTGCTGCGCTTGTTTCGTCGCCCCTGGGGCTGCACTCTGGGAGTCATTGCGGCCTTGCCAGAACCAGAATGCGGCGATGGCGGCGATAACCACCACGATTACGATTACCCAACGGGATTTATAACTGCCTTTCATCGTTAAGAGTTTCTCTTCCTGAAACGTTTCGCGGAATGATACTAGTGTAGCCAGCCAATAAGGGAGAAAAATGGAGGAATTATGAAACACTATCGGGAATCGTCTGAATGGCGGGCACATTTGCGAGCACGCATCCAGTAATAACACAGGAAACTATTTTATCTACGCGTTAGCGATAGACTACATACAGGGCGAAAGGAGGTAAGCCGCAGATTTCAGCCGGATGCTGAAACGGGAAAGCCCCTCCCGAGGAAGGGGCCTTAAATAAGGAAAGGGTCATGATGAAGCTACTCATCATCGTGGTGCTCTTAGTCATAAGCTTCCCCGCTTACTAAGACTACCAGGGCGGGGGAAACCCCGCTCTACCCTCACTCCTGAAAGTATGCCTTCACGATAAGATTGTCAATCCGCAGGCTTTGTAGTCTGCGATCCTGCCAGCAAATATTCTTTGCGAGTCGTTACGCAATAATCACAGAGGAAACTATTTTATTCACGCGTTAGCGATAGACTGCATTCAGGGCGAAAGGAGGTAAGCCGATGATTTCAGCGGGACGCTGAAACGGGAAAGCCTCTCCCGGAGAAGAGGGCTTTTAATAAGGAAAGGGTTATGATGAAGCACGTCATCATACTGGTGATACTCTTAGTGATTAGCTTCCAGGCTTACTAAGAACACCAGGGGGAGGGGGAAACCTCTCCCTAACCCTCACTCCTGAAATTATGTCACTCCGCCCTTAGTGTCAATCGACGGCTCTCCGTTCTTGCGAGGCGAATAGCAAAATTTTCTGCGCCGCCGGGCCTAATTCTGAAAGTTTCTTCGTTTGCTCTTATTTCATTATTGCAGTCGGTATGATACCGGACCTCGATAATTCTCTAAGAAAGGATTTCTTATGAGCGAACAAATCACGTTTGCCACCAGCGATTTTGCCAGTAACCCGGAACCACGTTGCCCCTGCATTCTGCTGCTGGATGTTTCTGGCTCGATGAGCGGCAGACCTATTAATGAACTTAACGCCGGATTGGTGACCTTTCGTGATGAACTGCTTGCCGATCCGCTGGCTTTAAAAAGAGTGGAACTCGGCATTGTGACGTTCGGCCCGGTGCATGTGGAACAACCCTTTACCAGCGCCGCTAACTTTTTCCCGCCCATCCTGTTTGCCCAGGGGGATACGCCAATGGGGGCCGCCATTACCAAAGCCCTGGATATGGTTGAAGAGAGGAAACGTGAGTACCGCGCAAATGGTATTTCGTATTATCGCCCGTGGATTTTCCTGATCACCGATGGCGCTCCAACCGATGAGTGGCAGGCTGCCGCCAACAAAGTGTTTCAGGGGGAAGAAGATAAGAAGTTTGCCTTCTTTTCCATCGGTGTTCAGGGGGCGGATATGAAGACGCTGGCACAAATCAGCGTTCGTCAGCCTTTGCCTCTGCAAGGATTACAATTCCGTGAACTGTTTAGCTGGTTATCCAGTTCGCTGCGTTCGGTTTCCCGCTCCACGCCGGGAACGGAAGTTGTGCTGGAAGCGCCAAAAGGCTGGACGTCAGTGTGAGCTGGCGTCTGGTTTATGCATCCGCTGTTGGAACGTCGCACATTAGCGCTGATTTACCTTGTCAGGATGCCTGCCAGATGCAGGTTGCCTGGTTAAACGATCAGCAACCATTACTGGTGATGTTTCTTGCTGATGGTGCAGGCAGCGTCTCGCAGGGTGGCGAAGGCGCGATGCTCGCCGTCAATGAAGCGATGGCTTATATGTCGCAAAAAGTGCAGGGTGGGGAATTGGGGCTTAATGATATCCTCGCCACGGATATTGTGCTGACTATTCGTCAGCGACTTTTTGCCGAGGCAGAGGCCAAAGAATTAGCAGTTCGCGATTTTGCCTGCACGTTTCTGGGATTGATTTCATCGGCTAATGGCACCTTGATTATGCAGATTGGCGATGGCGGCGTGGTGGTGGATTTTGGTCACGGTCTGCAATTGCCGCTTACGCCGATGGTGGGTGAATATGCCAATATGACGCACTTCATTACCGATGAAGATGCCGTTTCCAGACTGGAAACTTTCACCAGCACTGAGCGTGTGCATAAAGTTGCAGCATTTACGGATGGTATCCAGCGACTGGCGTTAAATATGCTGGATAATTCTCCTCATGTACCTTTCTTTACCCCGTTTTTCAATGGACTGGCGTCAGCAACGCAGGAACAACTCGATTTATTACCTGAATTGTTAAAGCAGTTTTTGTCCAGCCCGGCGGTAAACGAGCGTACGGATGATGATAAAACGTTGGCACTGGCGCTGTGGTTACCATGAAACCCACTTTATATACTGCTACTGGTGAGTGCGTTACGCCAGGCCGTGAACTGGGCAAAGGCGGTGAAGGCGCGGTTTATGATATCAATGAGTTTGTCGATAGCGTCGCCAAGATTTATCACACGCCGCCACCCGCCTTAAAACAGGACAAACTTGCCTTTATGGCTGCGACAGCTGACGCGCAATTGTTGAATTATGTCGCCTGGCCGCAGGCAACGCTTCACGGTGGACGAGGCGGAAAAGTTATCGGTTTTATGATGCCAAAAGTTTCTGGTAAAGAACCGATTCATATGATCTATAGCCCGGCACATCGTCGTCAACGTTACCCTCATTGTGCGTGGGATTTTCTACTCTATGTTGCGCGCAATATTGCTTCATCTTTTGCTACGGTTCACGAGCACGGGCACGTCGTGGGTGACGTAAACCAGAACAGTTTTATGGTAGGTCGCGACAGCAAAGTGGTACTGATTGATAGCGACTCCTTTCAGATTAACGCCAATGGCACACTGCATTTATGCGAAGTCGGCGTGTCGCATTTTACGCCGCCAGAGCTACAAACCTTGTCGTCATTTGTCGGCTTTGAACGCACAGAAAATCACGATAATTTTGGCCTTGCGTTGCTGATTTTTCACGTCTTGTTTGGTGGCCGGCATCCTTATTCTGGTGTGCCGCTTATCTCTGATGCGGGTAATGCGCTGGAGACGGATATTACCCATTTCCGTTATGCCTACGCGTCAGATAATCAGCGACGTGGTTTAAAACCGCCGCCACGATCGATTCCGCTATCGATGTTACCGAGTGATGTTGAAGCCATGTTTCAGCAGGCATTCACGGAAAGTGGCGTGGCAACCGGGCGTCCGACGGCTAAAGCGTGGGTAGCGGCACTTGATTCTCTGCGCCAACAGTTAAAGAAATGTCCCGTTTCGGCAATGCATGTTTATCCCGCTCATTTGACCGACTGCCCGTGGTGTGCGCTGGATAATCAAGGCGTTATCTATTTTATTGATCTCGGCGAAGAGGTCATTACCACCGGCGGTGATTTTGTGCTGGCGAAAGTCTGGGCGATGGTGATGGCGTCAGTAGCACCGCCAGCATTGCAATTGCCATTACCCGATCATTTCCAACCGACTGGCAGGCCGCTTCCTTTAGGCCTGTTACGGCGCGAATACATCATTCTGATTGAGATCGCACTGTCAGCGTTATCGCTGTTGCTTTGCGGCCTTCAGGCAGAACCGCGTTATATTATTTTGGTTCCTGTGCTGTCGGCTATCTGGATTATTGGCAGTCTGACAAGCAAAGCGTACAAAGCAGAAATCCAGCAACGCCGTGAGGCATTTAATCGCGCGAAAATGGACTATGAGCATTTAGTCAGCCAGATCCAACAGTTGGGCGGGCTGGAAGGTTTTATCGCCAAACGGGCGATGCTCGAAAAAATGAAGGACGAAATTCTCGGGTTACCGGAAGAAGAGAAACGCGCTCTGGCAGCACTTCATGACACTGCAAGGGAACGGCAGAAGCAGAAGTTTCTGGAGGGATTTTTTATTGATGTTGCCTCTATTCCCGGCGTTGGCCCTGCGCGTAAAGCGGCGTTACGGTCTTTTGGTATTGAAACAGCCGCAGATGTTACCCGTCGTGGCGTTAAGCAAGTGAAAGGGTTTGGCGACCATCTGACCCAGGCGGTTATCGACTGGAAAGCGAGCTGTGAACGCCGTTTTGTGTTCAGGCCGAATGAAGCGATAACGCCAGCAGACAGACAAGCGGTAATGGCGAAAATGACCGCCAAACGACATCGGCTGGAATCGACGTTGACTGTCGGCGCGACAGAGTTGCAGCGATTCCGCCTTCATGCTCCAGCACGGACCATGCCGTTGATGGAACCTTTACGTCAGGCGGCAGAAAAACTGGCTCAGGCGCAGGCAGATTTAAGCCGCTGCTGAGCCATTTTCTTTTAACGAAACACCACTTCCGCCCAGCGTGCCAGCCCGGCGGTGACGGAGCCAAAGTCATCGCCGCCTGCAATCGGAATTCCCGGCAACTGTTCTGCCAGCGCTTTTTTAATCAGCGGCGAACGGGCGCTACCGCCGGTCAGGTAGATAACGTCCGGTTTTTCCTGGGCGTTATCCAGGGCCAGTTGCACCTGTTCCAGAATCCGCGCCAGTGGCTGGCTGAGGGCGCTTTCCAGCCCTTGCTGGCTAATCAGCGTAGCCAGTTCATCGCTGATAAACGGCAGTGAGGCGCGGGTTTCCGCTACGCTTGAAAGAGCAATTTTGCACTCTTCTGCGCTACGCACCAGGCGATAGCTTAAACGCTGACGCCAGACTTTCTGTAGCAGGGCCACTTTTTCCGGTTCGCGGGCATCGCGTACCAGATCGTTAAGCAGACGACCGTTGGCACTACTGTAGAAATCACTCTGCGCAGGTACGTCGTTGATGGCAACCGCATTCCACCACGGCAGAATCGGCAGGGCGATGCCTTTTTCGGTTTCGCCACCCATGCCCAGTAACGGCATCAGGTTTTTAAACGCCAGTGCGATGTCCAGATCGTTACCGCCAATACGGCAACCACTGTGACCCAGCAGGCTGGCTTCACGATCGAGACGCGAACGCCACTGCGGCCCCATCAGCAGCAATGAACAGTCAGTCGTACCACCGCCGATATCCACCACCAGCACCCGTTTTTCTTCCTGCAAGGTGGCTTCGTAATCCAGCCCAGCCGCGACCGGCTCGTACTGGAATACCACGTCCCTGAATCCGGCACGCTTCGCCGCGCGTTCCAGAATCCCTTGCGCCTGGGCGTTTGCTTCATCGCCGCCCAGCCCCTGGAAGTTGATCGGGCGACCAATCACCGCCTGAGTAATCGCTTCTGGCAGCTGCGCCTGCGGGCGAATGTGCAACATCATTGCGCAGACCAGATCCTCAAACAGCGCTACCTGCTGCGGTTTTAAGCCGCTGGCACCGAGGAACGATTTTGGTGATTTCACAAACCACACTTCTTCTGGATCATCAATGTACTGTGCCAGTGAGGAAAGACCGAACTGCACGCTTTTCGCCGTAACATCGATATCTTCTTCGCGGTTATAACGAATCGCCCGACGTAACAGCGCCTGCGTTTCATCGTCGTCTGCCGGAACATCATGATGGCGGTACAGCCATTCGCTTACCGATTCACGCGTTGGCGCGCAAAGCATTGAAGGCAGCAGCGTGCTGTCGTTTTCCATTTTCAGTAATTGCGGTTTACCGTCACGCATGACCGCCACTGAACAGTTTGCTGTACCGTAATCAAAACCAATAAACACGAATTAATCCCCATGCCGGTGAAGAAGGGGCGTGACTTTAGCGAAATGTTGCTGTCGCGACAACCGGAATATGAAAGCAAAGCGTAGCGTCTGAATAACGTTTATGCTGAAAGCGGATGAATAAGGAGATGCGATGTATACCCTGAACTGGCAGCCGCCGTATGACTGGTCGTGGATGTTGGGATTTCTCGCCGCCCGTGCAGTGAGTGGTGTGGAAACGGTCGCGGACAGTTATTATGCCCGTAGTCTGGCGGTGGGCGAATATCGCGGCGTGGTGACTGCTATTCCGGATATAGCCCGCCATACTCTGCACATAAATTTAAGTGCAGGTTTAGAACCCGTTGCCGCTGAGTGTCTGGCGAAAATGAGCCGCCTGTTTGATCTGCAATGTAACCCGCAGATTGTTAACGGTGCGTTGGGCAAGTTAGGCGCGGCGCGGCCCGGATTGCGTTTACCCGGCTGTATTGATGCTTTTGAGCAGGGTGTGCGGGCGATTTTAGGCCAACTGGTGAGCGTGGCGATGGCGGCAAAATTGACTGCCAAAGTTGTACAGCTTTATGGCGAACGGCTGGATGATTTTCCGGAGTATATCTGCTTCCCCACGCCTCAGCGGCTGGCAGCAGCCGACCCGCAGGCATTAAAAGCGTTAGGCATGCCGTTGAAACGGGCAGAGGCACTGATTCATCTGGCAAATGCGGCGCTGGAGGGCAGCTTACCAATGACAATTCCGGGCGATGTGGAGCAGGCGATGAAAACGCTGCAAACTTTTCCGGGTATCGGGCGCTGGACGGCGAATTATTTCGCTTTGCGTGGCTGGCAGGCGAAAGATGTTTTTCTGCCGGATGATTATCTGATTAAACAGCGATTTCCGGGGATGACACCGGCACAAATCCGCCGTTATGCCGAGCGCTGGAAGCCCTGGCGTTCTTATGCGCTGTTGCATATCTGGTATACGGAAGGCTGGCAACCAGACGGAACGGACGAATTGTAGGCCTGATGCGTCGCATCAGGCAATGGGCAAACGCTCCCTCAGTTAATCGCGAAATAACTGCTATTCACCAGCAAATCCAGCGGTTGGGCATCGGCAATCACATCACCATAAATCAGATCGACGCCGATGCCAGAAAGCGTATCCATCACTAAGGGTAAAACGACTGGCCCGGCGATGGTTTTCATCCCGAGTCGCTGAGCGTGCCCCTGAATAATCGTAATCAGCATCTCATCCATCAAATTACCCTGCACGTTGGCGCATAACTCACCATCAAGTAGCAGGTAATCTGCCATATTCGCTTTCAGCGAGTTGAAGATTTGCAGATCGCGGCCCACCTGGCTGAGCACTATCCGACATCCCGCCAGCCGCAGTTTTTGCACGCTTTCTGCGTGATCTAAAATCGCGTCTGCCGGAATAATCAGATGTAATAACCGTGGTGGACGCCGACGTTGAAGTAAGCTTCCAGTTCCTGCTC
>ERZ791883.1738-NODE-1738-length-16998-cov-4.538334_pt1 | contig 16998 bp, 16 predicted proteins | sample MGYA00510160_ERZ791883 | MGnify/ENA primary metagenome ERZ791883 (study PRJEB30046, sample SAMN00792072) | human gut metagenome | study: EMG produced TPA metagenomics assembly of the A metagenome-wide association study of gut microbiota in type 2... | reverse complement strand
TCAGATTCATTTCGGCAAGGTTAGCGCCTTTACCACCCAGCAGATTTCTCATATCTGCCTTACCTTCGGCTTTTCCATTTCCGAACGTGTAAACTCTTTTTCTTTCCATATTCGACAGTATTGAATTTAGATTCTAGTTTTGTTGATTTCAACTGTTATATTGCTATCTCAACTTTGCAATGCTGCAAATATATGCTATTTCTACTTTGCAAGCACGAATAGCGTTAAAGATTTTTACATGTTTTACAACTATTCTTTACCATTTATATCCAGCAAATGCTTACATTTGCGTGCGGAAGTTTGTTGACGCTTCCATTTCCCTTCGGATTTCCCGCCTATCTCTTTGCCCCTTACATATAATTATATGATCTTTTTCTTTTATTTGTGTCTATTTATTTCCAATAGGAAGACTCAGGAGTTTTTTGCTGAAGAAACTTTAGTTTCTACAGCATGAAACTAAAGTTTCTCCCTAGTGGAACTAAAGTTTTTCTATAGCAAAACAAAAGTTTTCCTTATAAGAAATTTTAAGAAACTGCAATATGTTGATTTATAAACACATACTATACATCCCTTTCTGTCCATAATCATATCTTCATCAATCTTGATAGAATAACGAGAACTGTTTGCCGGACTCATTTAAGTATATAGAACGAAGCTCTTTGTTCTTAGCGGAATTGTAAGTATTTTCGCGAAGCGAATTTAAAACTTAACGACATTGGCAAGAAAGAAGAAACAGTTGCCTATATTAGAAAAGGTAACCATTACGGACGTAGCCGCCGAGGGCAAGGCTATCGCGAGAGTGAACGATATGGTGGTATTTGTACCCTTCGTCGCTCCGGGAGACGTGGTTGATATTCAACTGACCCGTAAGAAGAATAGTTATGCGGAGGGGAAACCTGTATATTTCCATGAGTACTCGGCCAAACGTGCGGAGCCGTTTTGTGAGCACTTCGGTGTCTGTGGAGGTTGCAAGTGGCAACATCTTCCCTATGAGGAACAACTTTACTATAAGCAAAAACAGGTCTACGATAATCTTACCCGCATCGGGAAAGTCGAAATGGAAGAGAAACTTCCGATCTTAGGTTCCGAGCGCACGACTTTCTACCGGAACAAGCTTGAGTTTACTTTCTCAAACAAGAAATGGCTTACGGAGGAAGAGATCCAGTCCGGTGCTTCTTTCGATTGCATGAATGGTGTCGGGTTTCATATACCGGGGATGTTCGATAAGGTATTGGACATCCATAAATGTTGGTTGCAAGATGATATATCGAACAAGATCCGTCTTTGCGTCAAGGAATATTGCCTATCTCATGAGGGATATCCTTTCTTCGATTTACGGAACCAAGAGGGATTCGTTCGTACGTTGATGATCCGTACGGCATCCACTGGGGATTTGATGGTCGTATTGGTTTTCTTCCATGAGGATGTAGAGCGCAGGGAGGCGCTACTATCTCATCTGGCGGAACGATTCCCGGAAATCACGTCCTTGATGTACGTCATCAACGGCAAATGTAATGACACGATCACCGACCAAGAAGTTCTCGTATTCAAGGGAAAAGACCATATCATCGAGGAGATGGAGGGGCTTCAATTCAAGGTAGGTCCTAAGTCTTTCTATCAGACAAACAGTGAACAGGCTTATAATCTATATAAAGTGGCTAGAGAATTTGCGGGTCTTACCGGAAATGAGATGGTGTACGATTTATATACCGGGACAGGTACGATCGCAAATTTCGTCTCTCGCCAAGCAAAGAAGGTTATCGGCATCGAATACGTACCGGAGGCTATCGAGGACGCAAAAGTGAATTCCGCCTTGAACCATATAGAGAACACGCTTTTTTATGCCGGTGATATGAAAGATATCCTTACGCAGGATTTCATAAACCAACACGGACGTCCGGATGTTATTATTACCGATCCACCACGTGCCGGTATGCATGATGATGTGATCAACACTATTCTCTTCGCCGAGCCGGAACGTATCGTTTACGTTAGCTGCAATCCTGCTACGCAAGCCCGCGATTTGAGTTTGTTGAGCGTGAAATACTCCGTCAAGAAAGTCCGTCCGGTCGATATGTTTCCTCATACACATCATGTGGAGAACGTGGTTTTGCTTGAGAAAAAATAAACATATAATATAATGTATAGGAAATACGTCCCCTTTCTGCTCTTTTTGTTCTTCTTGTATGGTTGCAACGGTAACAAACAAGAGGAGAAAGAGGACGTTTCCGTTTTCGTGGATTTACCGCAACTGAAAGCGGAAGGCGAGATCACGGCGGTGACTTTATACAGTTCTACCTCCTACTTCCAATATAAGATGCAACCCATGGGTTACGAATACGATCTGATAAACGATTTTGTCAAGAGCCAAGGTTTGAAATTAAACATCAAGGTCGCCGAGAATCCTGCCCGCCTGATCGAGATGCTTGAAGCCGGTGAGGCCGATGTTGTAGCCTACCCTATCCCAATCAATAACAAGCTGAAACAAGAGGTCATTTATTGCGGCCGGGAGGATATCTCCAGTCAAGTATTGATACAACGGGCCAATAAAGGCGATAAGCTTCTTACCGATGTCACTCAATTAATCGATAAGAATGTTTACGTAAAGCCTAACACCAAATACTCCGAACGACTGAAGAACTTGGATGAGGAACTCGGCGGAGGAATCCATATCCAAAAAGTGGAAAATGACTCCATTGCTACCGAAGATCTTATCGAGATGGTCTCCTTGGGCGAAATTCCCTATACGATCAGCGATGATAACACCGCCCGCCTAAACAAGACTTATTATTGGAATATCAATGTCGACCTAAAGGTTAGTTTTCCCCAACGTTCTTCATGGGTGGTAAGGAAAAGTAGTCCGGACTTGGCGAAGGCCATCGATGAATGGGCTTCTGATAAAACGGGTAAACATTCTTTCAAGGCAGTTACTAAGCGGTACTTTGAATTAAGCAAGCGACCTTTTACCGCAGATATTCCGGAGGTAAAGAATGGACATATTTCCCCGTATGACCCTTTATTCAAGAAACATGCGAAAAACATCGGATGGGATTGGCAGCTGCTGGCGTCTATTTCCTATCAAGAGTCTCATTTCAATCCTACGGTTGTATCGTGGGCCGGTGCCGAGGGGCTTATGGGAATCATGCCAAATACGGCGAAGGCATTAGGTGTCACCCCGCATGAATTGAAAGATCCGGATACGGGAATCCGTACGGGAGTAGATTGTTTACGGCGCTTCCGTCAAGGTTTTTCTGAGATTACGGATCCTGAAGAAAAAGTCAAGTTTACCCTAGCGGCTTACAACGCTGGGATCGGACATATTTACGATGCGCAGCGATTGGCCCGAAAATATGGAAAAGATCCCAATAAATGGGATAATAATGTAGCGGAATATATTCGTTTGAAAAATGATCCCGAGTATTATAACGATCCTGTTTGCAAGCATGGATACTTGCGTGGCTCAGAAACATATAATTACGTGCGGGAAGTGTTGGAGCGTTATCATTACTACAAGAAAAAGTCATAGTTATAAAAAAATTCATAGCTATGAGTGAAAGTAGTCATAACTATGAATTTTCTGCAAGTAAATGCCACTTAAAAATTATAGGCGACACCTATGCCTAATATTTCCTTGAACTGGACCTTCGCCCCCCGTTTCTCTCCATTATCCTCAAAAGTTTTCACGTCGTTATCATATTTAAGCGTCGTATTGAGTGTAGCGGACAGGAATTTATTAATCTTCATGCTTATCAATACATCCCAATTGACATCGATATTTCCGAATTGATCGCTATAAGGAGTGAAAAAGTCAGCTGTAGTAATCAAGTTCACGTTTTCCATCACGGTTAATTCCGCACGAGCTTTCAAGTAAGCTCCCCATTCCATTCTGAAGCGATCTCCCGGATCGACCCCGAAAGCTCCTAACTTGGAAAGGTAATCATCCTCCACGAAAGTCATCTTCGTGGAAGCCGGAGAAAGATAAACCGAATAATTGCTTTTGGGACGATATTCCATACCTACGGAGATATTCGAATACGCCGGCGCAAAGAAGTTCGATATATAATGTGTCTTATCCGGATAATTATATCCTTTGGCAAACTGGGTGTTTAAATCTCCCATCAACGTATAATACCATACATTATTGGTGGAATATCCTAATTGGGTAGACAGGGTTATATTATCGGTACTTTTCCTCATTCCCTGCGATTTAGTCTTTGATAATCCGTAATCGAGAGCGAGATTGGTTACCCATAACCAGTCACCGCTTTTATGTGTTAATGCCCCATTCAGATACGCATTTCCGGCAACAGAGTTCTCACCGCCAGCCGACCAATTCGACATCGCCGTTTGCGACAAGTTCAAACCTGTCACACCTTTCAGTACCCATTTGCCTTCCTCATATCCTTTATCATCCGTTTGACCATATGTGATTGTCGTTAATGCGACAAACAATGTCATGAAGAATATACGTTTCATATTGTGATATATTTTAGTTATTAAAAAATAAGACGTCCTATCATTTAAACAGGTTTGATTAATTTTTGTTTAGAAAAGCCTAAAGTTGAAAGGGTGTCACATTTGTTACACCTTTATACGGATAAACCCCTTATTTTTGTATCCGATAATTAAGTAATTTGATTTATGGAACAGTTACATGCACACGAAGTCCTTCATATGATGGAGGGTAATAGTTATTCAGAAGCTTCTTTAAAAGAAGCGATCGTTAAGACTTTTGGTGAGGATCAGCGTTTCTATACTTGTTCGGCGGAAAATATGGATGCGGATGAGTTAATCGTATTTCTGAAACAAAAGGGGAAATTCATGCCTGTCGAAAATGGTTTCACGGTAGATATTACAAAGGTTTGTAATCATTAAAGATTCTACGACACTATCAATGACTCTAGGCTAAATTCTTTTGATTTAGCCTAAAGTTAAAAAAGACTTTCGATTCTACTCAATGGACAATACTATTCCTATAAATAATCGCAAATGATTTTTACATCAATTCATAATCTTTATCAGAGACATAACTTAGCCTACGGTTACCCGCATGATTTATCATCCAGACAAAAGACTCTATATACTTTAGTATCTTATTTGAATTATCACTTTTTATACGTGACAAATAATCCATTTTTCCTAAAAGATAATTACTCACTTCAAGAACACTCATCTTATTACAAGTTTTGTATTATCAGGTTGTTTTTTATCCATGATTGATCCTATACGGGTAAAAGTGTGAGTCCGAAAACCTACCATACCTGCGGGCCTTCCAACAAACATTCTATAGGCCTTTTATGTTATGGTTATAAAATGGTCTATTTATGCTTACTGGTTTTTTAAATACCTTAGCGACAATAATAAGTGTGACAAGCCTTCTGATTGTCACCTATGGTGCATTAATCGGAGTCATCTCATTTTTCAGAAATGAGCTTAAGCGACTTACTGGTAATTATTCCATTACTAACATAAGAAAACTAAGAGCTGTATTCGGTACATACTTACTTCTCGGACTAGAATTTTTGATAGCGTCAGATATCTTAAAAACAGTATTGGAGCCAACACTTAATGAATTGGCCATTTTAGGTGGAATAGTCGTGCTGAGAACAGTTCTGTCTGTCTTTCTGAATAAAGAGATCAAGGAACTAGACACTGAAAATAAAGATACCGAGTAGATCCCATAAAGTTTTCAAGGGAAAGTACAGAAAAATGGCGCTTAAGTCTTGCATGAACAGGATTTAAACGCCATGAAGTAAAGTTAGAAAACCAAACCGCTCGGCCTTCACAGGTGAAGCGGAAGTGGATATATTGCCTTAAACTAATACCTTATATTATTACAACCAGATTAAAGGTCATAATGTTTATGCTTTTGATGAATTTCAATAGCCAAAATAAAACAGAAAATAAAAATCCGCATCCAGCGTCACTGCTACATGCGGATCAAAAATAACAAACTCTTACAAGAGTTAGGCACTACATAAAGTTGTATTATACTAATAAGCAGACTGAACCGCATCAAAGTGTTGATTCCTTATGTTGTTTTTTTCTCATCATTTACATATTCCAAAATGTCGCTTGGCTGACAGTCTAATGCTCTACAAATTGCCTCTAGGGTACTAAAACGAATTGCTTTCGCCTTTCCCGTTTTTAAGATAGAAAGGTTAGATAATGTCAAACCAACTCTTTCAGAAAGTTCGTTCAAAGAAATCTTCCGCTTTGCCATCATTACATCTAAGTTTACAATAATAGGCATAATTAAACTGTTAAGTCATTCTCTGATTTCATATCTATCGCATTTTGCAATAATTTTTCAAATACAGCCACGGCTGTCGCAACTACGATAGCGACAAAAGTAGTTGCCATACAAATGGCAAGAAAACCTGCGGGGTCATCTTCTGTATTATGGGTCAACCTTATAAATAGTCCTGCCACCACGATTAAAATACTTAGTAAGATCGCACAATGCTTTATGTTCTTTAAAGTCTTTACAGAGTTTGTTGAAAATACTTTATTTTGCCCAATATAACCGAGCAACCTAAAAGCATTGTACAACGCAACAAAAAAAGCCATTGACGCTCCATATCCATATAAGATAAATGGATCAGCGTAAGTACTAAATAAATCTAGGTGTGTGGCTCGTCCCTCAGTTAAGGGAAACCAAATCAAAATAATAAGTGCCACAATACCGATAAGAACAATAACTGTTTGAAGAAATGCTGTTGAAATTCTTTTCATGACGTATGATGTTAATTTTAAACGACGTTGCAAATGTAATAAATATTTATTGATAAACAATAAATGAATACCGAAATTCAAAAAACAGTCTCTTTCTCAAGCTAATTAAAAAATCTGGACTTGAATCGCCAGTGTAGTGTCGAAGTACAATGATCTCCCATTTGGAAGGGAGAATGGGAATAGAAGAAAAAAAGAACGCCTACCTAAAAAGTGGTAGACGCTCATTGCATACGGTTATTGGGACAAATATAGAGTTTATTTCTATCTTGGATTATCCTATTCATTAATAACTACTTCATCTCTTCTCCCTTTTCATTAAAGATAGCGATAGCCTCCTTGCCCTCGATTAGCAAAATCACCTTAAAGAGTTTCCCTTCAGTCTTTTCCGCAACATATACCTCTTGGATCACTGAATCCGGATAAGATTTCTCTATGGATTGCGTAACTACTCCCGGAAGATCCTTTACCTCGACCTTAACAAAGTCATCTTGATTAACCTCACAAGCGATTACCACTGAATCAACACTTATCTCTGCGGCAAATGCGCTGAAACTACCGATACCCATCATCAATACTACTGCAACTAATACCTTTTTCATGACTCTTGATTTTTAATTAAACAATCTATTCATATTAACGTAATCAATAGATATAGAACAACGGATATGCCAAATTTCGCCTATCTACAGATAGTCATGACACACAACATCTTATATTTTAGCATTAACATATGAATTGGGATATTACGGGATTTTATGGGACATTTTTGGGTAATTATGCCCCAAAAGTCCCAATTCATTGCCATAACCCTTGTAAAACATTTGTGAAACAAATTATCTGTTTTTGAGCAAACAGAGTTAGACAAAAACGATATATTTAGCCATCTAAATTCTATTGAAAGCCAGATTCCATGCGGAAACAAATAAAAATCCGCATCCAGCTTCACAGCTACATGCGGACCAAACAAATAACAAACTCTACTTATATGAAAAAACAAATACTACTAACAAATTATTATACGATGACTACTATCAAGGTGACTTCTGAGTCATTTTATAGTATAACAGAAGATTGTTTGAAAAGGTTCACCAGTAATTTCTTTTAGTCTGAGAGCTTTTCTTTTTATCGACTGTTTGAATATAAAACATTTCAAGCTGCAAATTGTTTTACAAACAAAGATAAAAATGATGATTGATCGGTTTGAGGCATGATTAAGAAGTTATTTTCTATATTATTGTTTATGATAATGCTCTTTGCCTTCCGGATGAATGCGGAAGCGGATGAGGAACACTTTTCTAACGGTTCCTATCGTTAGCGCACTAGAATTAACATTAAATGAAAGCGCTTCCGACGCTATGGTTGGTGGAGCGGTTACTCAAAACGACAAATTTCAAGTAAAACACGGCGATTACTCCTAAATCTTTAGGGATAATCGCTTTTTCATGAATAGATTTCAAGTAAAATTAGGACATTTATCCAATTATATCCGTAATTTTAGCCCAATTAAATCAATAGCAATTATGGAAAGAATCGTTAATCATCCTATTTTAACAATTCCACAAGAGGGAGAACACACTTTTTTATTCAATGGCAAACCCGTAACGGGAATGAAGGGTTTTACCATCGCCGCCGCCTTACATCAGGCCGGCTATCCAGTACACAGTCATAGCGTAAATGGCCGCAATCGTTCGCTGAATTGCGGTATCGGTAAATGTGGCGCCTGCGAAATGCTGGTAGACGGAGAAGTAAAGCGTATCTGTATTACGAAAGTAGACAATGTAAAGGAAGTATCGGAAATAACAGTACAGAATTATACGACAGATTCCCAAATAGAACCCAGAGAAGAACCGGTAGAGATCTATCGAACAGATGTGGCCATCATTGGTGCCGGCCCCGCTGGATTAGCTTGTAGGGAAACCTTAAAAGAACTAGGCTTGAACAGCATCGTAATTGATAGCAATGATAAGATCGGTGGTCAATTCTTGATGCAAACCCATGCATTTTTCTTTTTCGAGAAAGAGCGGCGCTTTGGGGGTATGCGTGGTTTCGATATCGCGAAAACTTTAGCCGGAGACGACCACTCTGGTATTTTCTTACATTCTACGGTCTGGGATATCCTACAAAATAAGCGTATCGCCGTAAAAGACATGCTTAACCATAAAAATTTCTATGTAGAAGCTCAAGCCTTGATAGTCGCTACCGGTGCGGTTCCTTTTATGCCGACCTTCGAGAATGATGATGTGCCCGGAGTTTATACAGCGGCAGTCGTACAGAAAATGATGAACGCTGAATTCACGTTACTCGGCAAAAACATATTGACAGTAGGCGCCGGTAATATAGGTTACCTAACGTCCTACCAATTGATGCAAGCCGGAGCGAAAGTCAAGGCTATTTTAGAGGCGATGCCCCATGAAGGTGGATTTCCGGTACAAGCGAATCGAATTCGCCGCCTTGGCATACCTATTTATACCTCTCATATGCTTTTGAAAGCCATTCCAGACCTGGATCGGACAGGTATCACTGGCGCAGTTGTCTGCGAATGCGAGAACTTCAAGCCAATCCCGGGAACAGAGAAAGTGATCGATGGTATTGATGTTATTAATATATGTACAGGATTGATTCCCGACAACCAATTGCTAACCAAAGGCCAATATACATTTGGAAAACGTTGTGCCGGCGTAGGTGATGCCGTACGGATCGGAGAAGGTACTACCGCCGTACTAAGAGGAAAGCAAGCTGCTTATGAGATCGCCCAAGAGCTAGGCGTACGTTTCAACTACAACGATTACTTACAAATATCTAAGGAATACATCGACTCCCAGCAACATCCGATCCGCATCAAGGAAGAGTCCCCAAGGCCCACTCCCGAGCGTCAAGCCCAACGCCCTTTCGTTCGCTTGGATTGCCTATACGGTTTCGCTTGTAACCCTTGCTCTTTCGCTTGTCCTCAAAAGGCGATCACCAAAAGCTCCACCAGCGTAACGCCCGAGATCAATTACGAAAAATGTACCGGCTGTATGCAATGCGTATCCCATTGTCCGGGGCTGGCTATTTTCGGCTACGATACCCGGAAGCAAAACTTATTCTTACCGGTAGAATACGAGGTGGAAGTAGGTGCCGAGGTGTGGCTCGTCGATGATAACGGGAAGAAACAAGGCGAAGGTATCATTGAGAAAGTATTAAAGATGCCGACAAAAACAAACGTGGCCCGTGTGAAAGCGGCAGGAATGGAAAACGATGCCTTATTGAATATCACAGGATTCATCGTAAAAGAAAACTATCCGGAGGAGATCGACTTCAAGCAAGAACCGGAGTGTGAGTCGGAGACCTATGTTTGCCATTGCGAGGACGTATCTTTGGACGAGCTACTTTCCGCCATTGGGGATCGTAAATATATCTCCGTCGACGAGGTAAAACATATCACCCGCCTAGGAATGGGGCCATGCCGTGGAAAACGCTGCATACCCCGCCTACGCATGAAACTAAGGGAAAAAGGTATCGAACTGGTAGGCGACGCTACCCCCCGTGCTCCCCTATCTACCCGCTTCGTCCTAGGGGAAATGTATCCACAGCGTCAGATAGCGGATACCTATAAAGTAGATTCTGGAAAGCAGGTTCGTAAGACGGAAGTCTTAATCGCCGGCGGAGGTATAGGTGGTAGCGCATTGTTCCGTTATTTTGCGGAAGCCGGTAAAAAGACCGTGCTTATTAATGCGGATCGAGGATCATCATGGCGTAATATCGGTGGTGGTCGTCCAGCGTTCTCGATCCCCGAACTAGCGGAGATCGCCTGTAATAACCAAACGATATTCGAGGAGACACAAAAAGAATACGATATCCATTACCGTGAGATACGCTATATCACGTTCGCCCACAACGAGGCTACCTACAATGATCTGGAACGTTCCTGCGGTTGGTCCAACGCTTATTTGATCGACAAGAAAGACTTCCAGAAAGAGGTGTCCCCCTACTTCAACACGAACCAAAACACCTATTTCGCCGCACAAATCTCCCAGCATTGTTGGCAAGCTACCCCGGGGCGTGTGATAGACTTTATACGAAACAAAGGCAAAGAGCGGCAAGGTGAGGTTTGGGAAGACACACACCTAGTGGAAGTACACAAAAACGGTAGAAAATATCACGTCTTATTATATACGCATGATAAGCGATACATCGAATACGAATGCGATCATTTCGTGAACGCCCTCGGTTATAGCGCCGAGCGTTTCGCCCGCATGCTAGGCCTTTACACCGGCCTCTATCCGGTCAAGCACCAAGCGTTGATTACCCATCGCCTACCGAATCTGGGTAAAAACGGGGATATCCTCGATATGTTGATAGACCGCCGGAAACGTAACGACTTCTCCGCTGTCTACGGTCAGCAATTCGCCGAGACCGGACAGATTATCGCTTGCGCCTCCCCCGCTGTCGACGCTAAAGCGGAGATCAGCAACTTTGATGAGTTGAAGTTTAATACCCGTCGTTTCATGGAGATCATCTCCGAGGTGTTCTGCGATTGGATTCCATCGTTAGCCACAGTACCCGTACAAGCCACATGGTCCGGTTATTATGTAGAGCCTCGCTACATTATCGATCCGGATAACGGACTATTCGTAGGTTTGCAAGGTCACGGCTTCATGCTCGCTCAATACTTGGCTAAACTATACGTAGATAAAGCGTTAGGCCGTACCGTTCCGGATTATATGGAGCGATTGAGGCTCGATGGAGACGGAATTAGTGAGAAAGCTTTCAAATAAACTATAAATAAAACAAAGCCTCCTCTACCACAATTGGTAAGGGGAGGTTTTGATAAAACCAATCTTTTCTATTTTCGTTATTCTATATCCATAAATAGTAATCATATGAATATAGAAACAACAGACAACTCTCCTTTGCTACAGGAATGTATAGAAGAATTGATCAATAGTAAAATCGATGAGGGGAAAGGAAGAACCGCTGGGAATTATCGAAGCGCATGGAATAAATTATCCACCTTTTTAGGTCCGAGGGTAACGGAGTTTACATTTGCAGACTTAACGACCGATTTTCTTCATCACTATCTTTTATGGTTGATGCAAGGGGAAGACGGGAAACAGGCTCCCTTGAAACCGGGTAGTTTGGACTTCTACATTCGTAATCTAAAGACAATGTACAACAAGATCGCCCAAGATAAACAAATGGATGTTCCGAGAGAAAGCCCGTTCTCTGGCCTGCAGATAAAGGTCCCACCCACCCGGAAAAGGGCTTTACCAAGCCTCGACCTACAAAATCTGGCGACTCTTGAGCGGCCCAAAAACCCACACGCCTGTACGGCCCTTCACTTGACTCTTTTCTTATTTTACGCTAGAGGTATGTGCTTCGTGGATGTCTTTAATCTGCGACACAGCAATATAAACGATGATTATATCCACTACGTACGTAGCAAGACTGGCGTAGCGATGCAAGTAAAGATCACCCCCGAGATAAAGAACATCATATTCTCTTATCGGCGTTTCAATAACCCGTGGATATTCCCTTTCTTACACGAGAAAATCAGCGGAGAGGGAGAAGTCACGGCTCAGTCCGCGCTTCGGAGAGTGAACCGCCACTTAAAGAAAATGGGAGAGCAATTACACTTCGAACAGCCATTCACTACCTATGTGATGCGGCATAGCTGGGCTTCCATGATGCTGGAGGCGAATTCGGAAATCGGCATTATCAGCCAATCCTTAGGACATATGTCCCTACGGACTACCGAGATCTATCTTGGCCGGATATCAGTATCTAAAATAGACAGGGCCTCCGATAATATGTTGAACAATTTGGTTCGCAGCTCTTCCACCCGACAAAGAAGTAAAAATAAGGTGATGGCTTTAAGAGACAATCGGCAAGAAATGCAAGAAGCTCATTTCCTCGATTGCCTCTAAGTTATTCTCATTTATTTAAGATAGTTCATGCAGGAATGCCAAAGGGTAGATTCGTCAAGGCATTCCTGCACAGCCCTTAGAATGGATACTATTTCTCTTCACCAAAATTAACGGTATTCTCGACATTGTCCACATCATCAAAGACAGCCACGTTGCCGTTTGTTATCGTTACACGGAGGTCGGCACTATTAGGGCCGGCGATATTCACCGTCAGCTTATAATGATAATCTTGATAGATATTGTAATCGGTCACCAAGTCACCCCAAGATAGAATTTATACTATTTATCCGTCATTCTGAGAGTTGTCTCTTTCTGCGTAAGAAAGAGACATTTTTTTTTCTCCATACTTCTTTATTCTCAATCACTTCTGTTTTTCGATTCATTTTACATTATCGTTTATTTTACCGTTTGTCTCTTTACATCTCACTACTCATTTAACATTTAGGACTTACTGTCCGAAACGGCACGCACGAGGTAGCACGATTCCCGACGGGGGAACCGTGTAAAGATCCATACATGCAAACTTCATATTGTTACATGACGTTGAATTGATAAGGACTAGGAAATACGAAGGCGCAGACATCTTGCCGTTATGTCCGTGCCTTTATGATTGACTAAACCGTGATCGCAATATTACGATCCGTGGTTTAAATGTCTAATTGTTTCGATTTTGTCTATATTCATTAGGTGTAACCCCAACCATTTTCTTGAACCAACGGCTGAAATGTTGCGGATATGGAAATCCCAATTCGTAGGATATCTCGCTGATGGATTTGGTGACATCGAATACACGCTCTTTCGCTATATCGAGCATCTTCTGCTGGATATGTTTCAACGCAGAAACACCGGTTTCCTTTTTCAGAAGGTCGCTTAGATAGTTAGCCGACAGGCAAAGCTTGTCGGCACAATACTGCACGGTGGGCGTACCTTTACTTATGGGAAGATTGGACGCAAGATAATCATCCAGCGTTTGCTCAAATCGGGCTAAGATGTCAAGATTCACATTCTCCCGCGTTTCGAATTGACGGTCATAGAACCGCTCACAATAATCAAGTAGGAGTTTTATATTGTCTGTAATCAGTGATTTCGTATGCTTGTCTATGGGATGGAGCAATTCTTCTCTGATTTTGCACATGCAGTCAATAATGGTTCGCCTTTCCTGTTCAGACAAGTGGAGTGCTTCATTGGCGGAATAGGAGAAGAAACTATAGTTTTTGATGAATTGGGCTAACGGAGTGTTACGTACCAGTTCGGGATGAAAAGCGAGCAGCCATCCACCGGGTTGATGCAACTGACCGTCATCGTCAGACCCCATGACCTGCCCCGGAGCGAGAAAAAGCATCGTGCCTTGCTGATAGTCATAGATGCTACGACCATATTTGAGAGTACCACAGTCCGGGTCTTTCATCAAGATAGCATACAAATTATAGAGTTTCGGACAGAAGTGTACCGGATTAGCCTCTCGCGCATCGATGACCGTAACCAGCGGATGCAACGTTTCCATACCGAAATAATCGTTGTATTGCTGCACAGTGTCTATTCTCTTTATCTCATTCATCTTCAATTGTATTTGGCTTCGATTGCAAAGATAACCTTTTCTTTCATACGTTTCTCACCGTCCGATGAAATTGGTTATTATATCTGTGGAATTGATACAGTCTACACCCCAAATAACCGCTATTTTTGTAACTGAAAACTTTTAAATAATAATTATATGGGAACAAGAAAAATTATCTGTATGGGAAGCTTATTCTTCTTGTCTGTAGCCATTCCCTACGAAAGGCAGACAAGTATTAGGGGTGGCTGTTCCCGGACCATTTGATCAAACTGAAATTGAAAAGCGAGAAGATGTGTTGGTATATACAACACCTGTACTCCACACAGCCGTAGAAGTGACAGGAATGGTGGAATTAAAGTTGTATGTATCTTTCAAGCAATTATAGGAAAGCCGACGAAGCTAGCTTACTTTAAAACAATGGATTTGAATGGAAAAAATTCATAACTATGAATGAAGAAAAACATAGTTATGAATTGAAAATTTCATAGTTATGATTTTTCAGTATCAAAATAGGCAAGTAATTCTTCTATCGTTTGGGTGATATAGGTACCGCCGGAAGTCTCATGGATGATAAAGTGGGTGGTCTTTAAATCGCCAGTCTCAATCCAGATATTCGATTCCACTTCCCGATTCGCCAAAATTCCGTTTCGCTGGAGCGCTTTACGCACCATAGCGTATTTCTGGCCATGTCCAACGAGGCGGATCTGTCGGGAGAATTGATTATCTATACGGAATAATCCGGTATCCTTATCGAAAACAATCCCTTTCCGGGCGAAGAAATTGCTTAAATGACCACTCAATGCCAAATCCTCGGGGGTACCGGTAGAGATACCATTTGCTTTGTCCATTAACCAGATCTTATCCGATATCTGGAGAGCCAGCTCCAAATCGTGAGTGGACATAAATATCGTCTTATTCGTTTTCCGGGTTAGATGATGGAGTAATTGCATAATCTCTACCTTGCTGGGAAAATCAAGGAATGCGGTAGGTTCATCCAAGTAAATAACCGGAGTCTCCTGAGCGAGCGCCTTAGCGATCATCACTTTCTGGCGTTCTCCATCCGATAAGGTATGGACCATGCGGGATGCTAGTTCCTCAATGCGGACAAGGGCGATGGATTCTTCCACGATCCGCTTATCATCCTTGCTCAACTTGCCCCAGAAGCCGGTATACGGGCTACGTCCCATCCCGACCAATTCCCGTACCAACATATTCCTGATCTCACATTTATCGGTCAGCACGACACCGATCGTGGTGCTCAATTCCTTATCGGAATAAGCATCTATATCTTTTCCTAGGACCAATATTTCCCCATCTAATTTAGGTTGGAAAGCCGATAACGTGCGCAATAAAGTAGACTTCCCCACCCCGTTAGCACCCAGCAAACAGGTTAATTCACCACTATAGATCGTAGAGTGTATACCTTTAGCTACCAGCTTTGTACTACTCTTAGAATGGTAACCGATCGAAAGTCCGTTAATATGAATCGTATCTTGTTTCATCTTACTCGTTCAATTCATTCTTACGTTTTCTAAATAATACTGAGGCCACTACTGGAGCACCTACTAAAGCGGTTACCGAGTTGACAGGTAACGCTCCCTCGAACCCCGGCATACGGGCGATCAAATTACAGATCAACGCCAACGCCGCACCGGCGAATAAGACCGCAGGCATTAAAATCCGATGGTCGGAAGTTTGAAATATGGCCCGGCATAAATGCGGAACGGCTAGCCCCAAGAAGATAATAGGTCCGCAATAAGCAGTGACAATCGCCGTAAGGACCCCAGCCGAGGTGATAACCAACAAACGGGCCCGCTTGATATTAAGTCCCAAATTGCGTGCGTAGCTATCCCCAAGAAGCATCAAGTTCATGGTCTTGATAAGCAGGAACGAGAGAGGGATCAAGATTGTCATAAGAATCACGAACAACGTCATCTGATTACCGGAAACACGGGCGAAACTACCCAATCCCCAAATCACGTATGCACGGATATCCTCCTCGACGCTAAAGAATTTAAGTACACCGATCACGGCGTTTGCCACGTAACCGATCATCACACCGATAATCAACAACGTGACATTTCCTTTTACCTTTTGGGAAACATACACGATCAGCGCCATCACGGATAAGGAACCGATCACGGCCGCTATCGATAAGGCGATCTCCCCCATAAAACCAAGTTTACTCAAGGCAACGCCCCCTAAACTACCGCTTAACAACACCACGAAAGCGACACCCATGCTCGCTCCCGAACTGATACCTAAGACCGAAGGTCCGGCCAATGGATTACGGAAAACGGTTTGCATCTGTAAGCCGCTGATGGATAAGCCAGCTCCCGCTACCAACGCTGTCAATGCCTGTGGTAGTCGGGATTTCCAGATAATATTCTGCCATGTAATAGGCTCATTTCCTAAATTCCAGATAATATGCCAAACCGATTGAAGAGGAATAGAGACTGACCCCAACACCAAATTCAAAAAGATTAGAACAAAAATAGCCGTGACAATCGCCAGCATCCATAGGGTATTTGAATGTCTCATCAGTGTTCCTTATTTAAGTCGAGAATAATAGACCGACTCATGATCCGGTAATAAATCCGGATGAAAGATATGAAGCAAATCCGCTAGGACGATCTCCGGTTCTGTCGGCATACTCTCATAAAACGGCGTGTTCTTCATATTACAATAGATAATTCCTTTCTCCCGGAACGCACGGAAATCCTCATAACGAGGATCTTGCTCTTTCAATGCCTCATAGCTGACGGGGCCGATAGGTCTGGATACGCAGGATGCCATTCA
>ERZ791883.1730-NODE-1730-length-17054-cov-7.736455_pt1 | contig 17054 bp, 16 predicted proteins | sample MGYA00510160_ERZ791883 | MGnify/ENA primary metagenome ERZ791883 (study PRJEB30046, sample SAMN00792072) | human gut metagenome | study: EMG produced TPA metagenomics assembly of the A metagenome-wide association study of gut microbiota in type 2... | reverse complement strand
GGGGCTGCCCGCAGGGAAGCCCGTCCCGGCCGCCGGGTTTCACGTTCAAAGGCAGAGGCGTGAGCATCTGGCATCCGAAACGACTCACGACGAACGATGAACGATGAACCAAAAGGCCGCCGGATTTTCCGGCGGCCTTTTCAACCTATTCACGCAGCAGATGGATAATTGATTACTGCAATTTCGGTCAGTGAATTTTTGACCTGGTCGACAAGTTGTTCCAGACGGGCGGCCACTTCATCAGAATAAGAAACTTCACCACATTGTGTACAAACTTGAGAGGGTACGTTCTTGACAATAACAATGCAGTTTCCCAAATCGACCATGAAGGTTGTCAGTTTATTTTCAAGGGTTCCTTTGCATAAAAAACATTTCATTTCAGACTACTCCTTTCTGTGAGAGAAAGTATCATCCCATTGCAACGGATCAGGCCTATAGGCAGTGATAATCCAGAGAATACCATCTCCAACTCCGCAAACAATATGCAGAGGCCCACTTTTCAAGGCAAGACTTAAAATTAGACAGCTGGGATAGGGAAAGTCGTCAGGGTAATATTCAATCACTTTTCCTGAGGCAATGGCATTTTTAACATCTTCCCGGGATATGTTGCGTTTGATTAGACGCTGCATTACATGATTTGTCCATTGTATTTTACCTTGATGACATAATGACTGTATGAGTTCTATGGTCAGCATCTTTTTTATTCCCTTCTGTTATTTTTAATATTATAACATGGATCGGAACAGAATGAGTTTGTAACATGAAGAAGGGACCAGGGCCGCTTTTCCGTCTCACGTTTCACGCCGATGGAAACCATCTGCCGGGGGCAGATGGTCATAAGCTGACAGGCACTGGTCTCTAGCGGAAGGAGGAAACCTGCCGGGCGGGTTCCTGGGAACGTATAAAAAGCGGAGGCCGGGACGGGCGGGCCTGGGGCTCGCCCCTACAACCTTGGGGTCGGATGTTGGATACAACGGTCACAGGAACGGATTTTTTGCCAACCCCGTTTCTCTGATTTTCTGTTGTATCTCTGACCCCAACGTGGTAGGGGCTTCCCGAAGGGAAGCCCATCCCGGCCGCCGGTTTTTCGTGTTCGAAGGCAGATGCTTGAGCATCTGGCATCCATCAGCCGCGGACCCGTTAATCACTTAATCACTTAACCACCTAACCACCTAATCACATTTTCTTTAATTCCTATTGACATACTATCAATTCAATGGTATCATCTTCCCATAATTTCAAAACAAACGCAATGACGAAAAAGAGTAGGACCCTGGAATGCAGGCAGCGAACCCGGACAGTGGAAGCGGGGATGACTACGGGATCTGAAGTGCCTTTCTGAGCGTGCAAAGTCCAACGGGGCCCGGCCCTCAGTAGACTTTCCGACTGACAGCCGTTACCCTGTCAGGCAGGAGGATTGTCCTGCCTCTGAGGCTGCACCTGGCAACAGGGCAGCGAAACTGGGTGGATCCACGGAGCCAAAGCTTTCGTCCCAATAGGGACGGGAGCTTTCTTTTTTTACTCCTAATCCATATAAAAATACTATACATTAACCCCGCAATCCCGGGTTCTGTACAAAGGAGAGAATCATCATGACTGAAATCAACATCCACGCCGCCAAACTGGCCCGGATCAAGGATCCGGAAATCGCCGCCGCCTGGAAGGACATTACTGTAAAACGGGCCATGAATCCCTGCCCCATCGACTTTTCCGAATTCCATTCCAGCAACCCCCGGGCCCATACGGTCCAGAAGGAATATGAAGGCCAGGACGCCTCCAACTTCAACCGCCGGCAGAAATACGCCGACGATGAGGAACCCCAGTTCACCACTCCCTTCGGGGAAGGTCCGGACCAGCTGCCGGTGGAACCGGGCCGGTACCGTCTGGTCTGGTCCAAGCACTGCCCCTGGGCCAACCGGGTGGCCATTGCCATCGACCTTTTGGGCCTGGACAAGGTGATCTCCAAAGGGGTGGTGGATCCTCTCCGTCCCGCCGGAGTGGTGGGGGACTGGTTCTTCACCCTGGATCCGGACAATGTGGACCCGGTGCTGAAGATCCACTCTCTGGGAGAAGCCTACCGGAAAGTGAACCCCGTCTATGACCAGCGCTCCACGGTGCCTGCCATTGTGGACGTGACCACCGGTGCTGTAGTGAACAACGACTACCACGACCTGACTACGGAAATCGCCGTGGCCTGGACCAAGTACATCAGCCCCGACGCTCCCGACATCTATCCGGAAGACCTGCGGGACGACATCGATGCTCTCAACGACATCATCTACGCCGACGTGAACCTGGCGGTGAACCTGGCCGCCCTGGTCACCAGCCAGAAGGATTACGAATTCTACTATGACAAGGTGTTCAACCGTCTGGACTGGCTGGAAAACCGTCTGGCCACCCGCCGGTATCTCATGGGAGACACCATCACCGATCCGGACATCCGGCTGTTCGTGACCCTGAGCCGGTTCGACCTGGTGTTCTACCAGAAGTACTACGTGAACAAGAAGCGCCTGGTGGATTATCCCAACCTGTGGAACTACGCCAAGGACCTGTACAGCAATCCGGCCTTCGGCGGGAATACCGACTTCGACTCCATGCGGAAGCGGTTCTACTATGTGGACCACACCCCCTACGAAGATTTCCCCCGGATCGTCCCCAAAGGCCCGGACATGAGCATCTGGGAAGAACCCAATGACCGGGCGGAGAAGTTTGGGAAGTAAAAATAACAGAAAATGAGGTGAGACAAATGAATCGGATCATAAAAAGGATTGGATCCGTCCTGGCTCTGGGAATTCTGGCAGCCGGCCTGTTTGGCTGCGGACTGAGTCAGCAGAAGACGGATGACAAGGCAAAAGCTGCCAATACGGGCAAGAAAACCTATGTGGTGGCGACGCGGGGAACCTACCGCCCTTATACCTATCAGGATGAGAAAGGAAATCTGACAGGGTATGATGTAGAAATCCTAAAGGAAATCGAAAAACGGAATCCTGATCTCCATTTTGAATTCAAGCTGATGAGCGTCAGTGCCGGATTCCTGGGCCTGGAATCCAAGCAGGTGGATATTGTGGCCAACCAGATTACCTACAATCCGCAGAGAGCTGAGAAGAGTATCTGGACAAAAGAAGTGAATAACTACACTGCAAGCCGTTTGGCAGTGCGGAAAGACCGGGATGATATCAATTCTCTGGAAGATTTGAGAGAAAAAACGGTGGCTGTGGTGAGTACCAGTGAATTGACCCGTGCCTTGAAAGAGTTCAATGAAAAAAATGATGCTCACATCAACTTCATTGTTACGGATAAGGGAACCTCTGAATTGATGAATATGGTGGCTACAGGGAGAGCCGATGCTGCGCCGGTTGGCGAAGTGACCATCAATGATGCGGCAAAGACTTTGGGGTTGGATATCAAAGCGGCCGGTCCCTTGATTTTGAGTGTTCCTACCCATTTTGCCCTTCGCAAAGATGACGAGTCCCAGAAATTGGCGGATCGTCTGGATGTGGAAGTCAAAAAGCTGCGGGAAGACGGGACCCTGAAGAAACTCAGCGAGAAATTCATGGGCAAGGATTATACGGTAGAACAGAAATAACAGTTTTGGTTTGAATGAAACACAGGGGCGCGCCAAGACTGGCCTGAAGGCCATGTCGCCCGGCACGCCCGCTTGTTTTTATGGGAAAGGGAGGATATATCCGTGGGGACTTATTTCAGTTTTCAATATATAGTCCAGGCGCTGCCGGACCTGTTGTCGTACCTGGACGTTACCGTCGTCCTCACAGTGATTGCAGAGGCTGCAGCGCTTGTCCTGGGATGCCTGGTGGCCATGCTGCGGGTGCGGAATGTAAAAGTTCTGAAGAACCTTTGTGCTGTGTACGTATCTTTTATTCGGGGAACCCCATTTCTGGTCCAGCTTTATCTGATCTGCTTTGGTCTGCCCCGGGTCATGGAAGCAGCCGGTGCCAGAGACATGCGTGCAGTGCCTGTCCTTCTCTTTGTTTTTCTGGTTATGGTGCTTCACTCGGGAGCCTATATTGCTGAAATATTGCGGGGATCCATTGAAAGCATTGACAAGGGACAGCTGGAAGCCTGCTGTTCCATTGGTATGACTACATTTCAGGCTTACCGCAGGATCATACTGCCTCAGGCTTTTAAACTGGCTATTCCGGCATTGAGCAATGAAGTGATTTCCACATTGAAGAATACATCCCTGGTATTCAATGTGGGTGTGGTGGACATGATGAGTAAGGCGGAACTGATGGCCTCTTACAGTTACCGCAGCCTGGAGCTTTATTTGGACGTAGGATTGATTTACATTGTGTTGTGCTTTATCTGCTATGGTCTGACGTCGTTTTTTGAGAGAAGCACACAGTCAGTGAAAAAAGAGAATCTCCTGCAGGTAAAGCGGGATGCGGCTGTTACGGTGGAATAGGAGGAGAAATATGACGAACATCATTGATCTGGCTTATGCAGGCCGGACTTTAAAATATTTGATTCCCTATATCCCTGTAACACTGTCCTTGGCCATTGTCAGTATGGTGGCAGGCTGTATCCTGGGGCTGGCTGTGATGGTGGTCCGGTGGAAAAAGATTCCTGTGCTCAGTCAGCTGGGGACAGTGTATGTTGTGGTGGGACGGGCTGTGCCTACACTGATTATCCTCTATGTGGTGTTTTTTGCTTTCCCGGTATTTCTTATGGTGATGAATCATGGCATCATACCCCAAGAATTCAACAGCATTCCGGCTCTGTTTTTTGCCATGGTGGGACTGTCTCTCCATGCAGGGGCCTATCTGGCAGAAATCTTCCGGGCGGCGGTGAATTCTGTACCCAAAGGCCAGATGGAGGCGGCTTTGTCCATTGGCATGACCTGGCCCCAGGCTTTCCGCAGGATTGTCCTGCCTCAGGCAGCGGTTATGGCCCTCCCTCTGATGGGCAACCAGTTCCTCGGGCTGATCAAAGGGTCTTCCATTGCCTTCATGATTACGGTCATGGAACTGTTTGGAGCGGCCAATTATCTGTCCGGGATTTCCGAACGCTATATTGAAATCTATCTGGCACTGGCTCTGCTGTATTGGGGAATCAGCCTGTTTTTCGAAGGTGTGTTCCATAAGGCGGAGACCCACCTGGCTGTTTATAAGGGCAGCAAAGCATAAGGAGGTTGCAGAAAATGCTCCAGTTGAATCATATCCATAAATCCTTTGGTACCAACGAAGTCCTGAAAGACGTTTCCTTGAAAGTCCCTACAGGTTCGGTTACTGTAATCATAGGGCCATCTGGTTCCGGAAAAACTACCCTGCTGAGAGGCATCAACTTTTTGGAGCCTTCTGATCAAGGAGAAATCGTCCTGGATGACCTGCGGGTGGATGTGGCCAAGGCCACAAAAAAAGAAATCCATCAACTGCGAAAAGAAACCGCTATGGTTTTTCAGTCCTACAATCTTTTCGCCAATAAAACGGCTCTGGAAAACATTACAGAAGGACTGCTGGTAGTCAAGAAACTTTCCAAAACAGAAGCGCTGGAAAAGGCCAATTATTATCTGCAGAAGGTGGGACTGCTGGACAAGGCAAATTTCTATCCCAGTCAGCTTTCAGGAGGGCAGCAGCAGCGTATTGGAATTGCCCGGGCGCTGGCTCTGGATCCCAAGGTGATTTTATTTGATGAACCAACCTCTGCTCTTGATCCAGAACTGGTGGGAGAAGTCCTGCAGACCATGAAGCAGGCGGCGGAAGAAGAAAATCGGACAATGGTGGTGGTCACCCATGAAATGGCATTTGCCAGGGAAGCTGCTGACCATGTGATTTTTATGGAAGGCGGACACATTGTGGAACAGGGCAAACCGGAAGCAATCCTGGATCATCCCAGGGAGAAACGGACTCAGGAATTTTTGGCCAGATTCGTCAATCGGTAAGAGGTGAAAATCATGCAGGAAACCTATCGTCAGCTCCAGGAAGAAGACGCGGAAGAGTATTATGATGTGCTCCACAGAAGCTATCAGACAGACAGGCAATATCCCATCAGTTTTTCGGCGATGGATGCCACACTGGAAGATGAAATCCTCTGGCTCCGGCAGGAACCCACATATGGCCTGTTCGTAGAGGGAAAACTGGTCAGTGCCATTTCTTTGCGGATGCCCTGGGGCAGCCATCCGGGACCGAAAATTGCTCCCCATATTGGGCAGTTTATTACAGATCCCCAACGGGCGTATCAGGGCTATGCCAGGAAACTGCTTGCCTGGGTGGAACAGGAAATCCTTAAGAAACAGCTGAAAGCGCCCTTTGTTACGTTAGGAACGGCGGACGCTCATCCCTGGCTGAAGGAGATGTACCTGCATCTGGGATTCCGGATCATTGGAGAAAAGCAGCTGCCAGGGAAGAAGCACAAGACCATTTATTTTCAAAAAGATGTGAAGTGATATGGAGCAGACAATAACAGGAAAACTGATCCAGCAAATCGAAAAGTTGTCAGCAGATCAGCTGCATCTTCTGTTTCCTAAAATCAAAGAAGCTTTCCTTGATTTTTTGGCGGCCAGTTATGCAGCCCGGCAGGAACCAGCTGTGAAAAAAGTATGGGCTGTGCTGGATACTCCGGGAAATGCTCCACTGATAGGACAGAAGGCAGGCTGTTCTGCGGGAAAAAGTGCACTGTTCAACGGGTATCAGGGACATTACCTGGATTATGATGATACCAGCGGCACCGTGCGGGGCCATGTTTCTGCCATACTGATTCCGGTTCTGCTGGCGTTGGCCAGTGAAAAAGCCGTCAGTGGAAAGCGATTCCTTGCGTCTTACGGAGTGGGTGAGGAAATCATGGCCCGCTTGGGAAGATGCATTGGCAGAACCCATTATGAAAAAGGCTTCCACAATACGGCGACTCTGGGAATCCTGGCAGGAGCTATGGCAGGGGCCTGGCTGCAGAATCTGGATCCGGGGCAGATGGCCAGTGCCCTGGGGCTTGCAGCAACCCAGAGCAGTGGGATGCGGCTCCAATTTGGTACGGAGACAAAACCGCTGCAGGTGGGGCTGGCGGCCGAGAAAGCTGTGGAAGCAGTCTATCTGGCGGCTGCTGGCGTCCAGGGCCATCCAGCCATCCTGGATGGGCCTCTGGGGTATTTTTCCCTGTATGGGGATGGCTCTCAGAACGTATCGCCAATATTATGCCAGGAGTGGGGAAAAAATTGGGATCTACTGGAGAATGGGCTGTGGTTCAAACAGGAAACTTTTTGTTCCGGAGCCATGCATACCAGAGACGCAGTGGAACAGATCCGGGCAAAAAATGAATTTTCATCAGAAGCCATTGAAAGGGTGGAAATTATCTTTCCTCCGGGAGGGGATGCGGCACTGGTCCAAACGGCACCTCAAACCGGGGAAGAGGGACGGTTCAGTGCTGAATATGTTGCGGCTATCGGACTGTTGGGAGAACCCTATACTCCTGAACTGTTTGCGCCCAAACCGATTCCTGACCGGTTCCGGAAACTGATCCAGCGGACCGTCCGAAGCCATGACGGTTCTGTAAAGCCCCGTCCTGAAGCACAACCTAAAGGGCGTTTTACTATTGTGAAAGTCTGGTTGAAGGACGGGACTTGCATGGAAAGCCGGGTGGATGTCCCCAAAGGGGCTCCAGGAAATCCTTTGACAGAGGAAGAACGACAGAGGAAACTGCTGATGTGCTGTGGTAAAAGGGTGGCGACAGGCTTTCGAGAAATAGTGGGAAATCTGGAAAATCTGGATTCCATGGAGCCGCTGCTGCAGTTGTTGTAGAAAATGAATAGAGGACAGAAAAATGGGATGTGGAAAATTTTTTTCACATCCCATTTTAGTACTGATTTTTGGACAGCAAATATTGTATGATTAAGACAGAAATGAAAAAGCAGAAAGTGGATTTCCGATTAACGCTAAACTATAGAAAATACGGTACAGGAAGACAATTTGTAATTTTTAGAAAACTGTGTTACCATCAATATTATCTATACAGAAAGATGTATGGAAAGCAATGCAGAGTTCGGGAATATCCTGCAAAAAAGAAAGCCTGACTTTCGTCAGACTTTCCTTCCCGCACAATGCGGACACGAGGCGATTTCGGGTAAACCCTTATTTGAACTCGCATGTAAATTACATCCTTAAAATAACACAAATGTAGAGAATTGTCAATAAATTGAATGGAGGATGGATATGGATAAGTATTTCTTGGGGCTGGATATGGGGACCAATTCTGTTGGCTGGGCTGTTACGGATACTCAGTACCATCTGCTCCGGGCCAAAGGAAAGGATCTGTGGGGAGCACGGCTCTTTGATGAAGCGGAGACCGCTGCGGCACGGCGTTCCTATCGGACGGCCAGAAGGAGACTGGCCAGACAGAAACTGCGGAACGGATATCTGCGCCTGCTGTTTTCGGATGCAATCAACAGGATCGATCCGGGATTTTTTCAGCGGTTGGATGAGAGCAGCCTGTATGAAGAAGATAAAACAATCCATCAGCCTTATGCCTTGTTCAATGACAGGAAGGACAACCGGCCATTTACGGACAGAGAATTCTATGCTCAATATCCTACGATTTTCCATTTGATTACAGATCTGATCTATTCTCCTGAACCCAAAGACGTGAGATTGGTTTACCTGGCTGTACTGAATATTTTTAACCACCGGGGTCATTTTCTGAACGACAGTCTGAAAAGTACCGGGGCAGGACAGTTCGATGAACTGTTCCAGACACTCCAGGAACAGGATGGATTGTTCCAACAGGTGGGAGATACCAGGTTGTTCCAGGAAATCCTTACAGACAGGAAACTGACCAATGGACAGAAACGGGAACAACTTCTGAAAATATTTTCTTCGGAAATCAAAAGGAATTCGCCAGAAGACGAACGGGTGAAACTGCTGTGCGGACTGAAAGGAAAACTGGCTAAAGCTTTTCCCGGGCTGGAACTGGATGAAAACCATGAAAAACTGTCTCTGTCTTTCAGGGATGGGGATTATGATGCAAAAATGGAAGAAATCCTCAGTGCATTGGATAATGACATCATTGATGAACTGGATGCACTGAAAAATATCCATGACTGGGCACTGATCAGCAACCTGATGGCAGGGAAAAAATACATCAGTGAAGCCCGGTTGGCTCTTTATGAGAAGCATCATCAGGATTTGCAGCTCCTGAAGAAGACGTATCGTACCTGGTTCCCGGAGAAATATGACAATATGTTCCGGGATATGGAAAAGGATAATTACAGTGCCTATGCCGGATCTGTCAATGCCAAAGACTGCAAGATCCGGAGAGGAGGCAAATGTACCCAGGAAGATCTCTACAAACGGATTAAAGCGGATCTTAAACTCAATGGCAAAGCAACGGAAGAAGATAAAAAATATATTGAAGAGGAAATCCAACGGGAAACTTTCCTGCCCAAACAGATTACGCCATCCAATGGGGTCATCCCTTATCAGCTGCATTTGGCAGAACTCCATGCCATCCTGGAAAATGCAGAAAGGTATCTGCCCTTTCTGAAAGAAAGCGATTCTACAGGATTGACTGTGGCCCAAAAAATCGAAGAACTGTTTTCTTTCCGGATTCCCTATTTTGTGGGACCGCTCTATAAGGAGCCGGAAGGCAGGAACAAGGCCTGGGTGATAAGAAAAGAGCCGGGGCGGGTCCTTCCCTGGAATTTCGAATCCAAGGTGGATCTGAAGGAATCGGCTGTCCAGTTCATCCAGGAACTGGTGGGTCACTGTACCTATCTGACCGATGAAAAAGTACTGCCCAATGAATCCCTGCTGTATGAAAAGTTCCGGGTACTAAATGAACTGAACAACCTGAAGGTCAATGGTAATCCCATTTCCGTACAGCTGAAACAGGATCTTTATAAAGATTTGTTCAGCAAAGGGAAAAAGGTTACCCAGAAACAGGTCAGGTCTTATCTTCGTCTCAATGGGTATGTGGAAAAAGATGATGATGCAGAGCTGACGGGCATTGACGGAGATTTCAAGAATACATTGTCTTCCCATGCCAGGTTTGCTGCGTTGTTGGGGACTTCGGATTTTACTTTTGCTCAGAAAAAGATGGCGGAAGAAATCATTGGCTGGGCCACGGCTTTTGGAGATTCTCAAAAATTCCTGAGGGAAAAAATCCAGGATAAGTATGGAGATATTCTTAGTAAAGCTCAGCTAAAACGTCTGTTTGGCTATAAGTTTCGTGACTGGGGCAGACTGTCCAGAGAATTCCTGGAACTGCCCGGTGTGGACAAAACCACAGGGGAACAACTGCCCCTGATCCAGAAAATGTGGGAAAGCAATTGCAATCTGATGCAGCTGCTCAGTGATCAGTTTACTTACCGGGAAAATGTGGAAAAGAAAGTGGCCCGGAATGAGAAAACCCTTACAGAAATCCAGTTCGAAGACCTGGCTGATTTGTATGTATCCAATCCTGTGCGTCGGATGATCTGGCAGACCATCCTGATTTTAAAAGAACTGACCAAAGTCTTGGGTGCGGCTCCTTCCCGTATTTTTGTGGAAATGGCCCGGGATGCCAATGCCAGGAAAGAACGGACGGTCAGCCGGAAAGCCAGACTTGTCGATTTGTACAAGGCAATGAAGGGGGAAGGCAAAGAGTTCCTGGCTGAGATTAACAAGAAAAGCGAAGTGGATTTCCGCAGGAAACGGCTGTATCTGTATTACTGCCAGATGGGGAGATGCATGTATACAGGCGAACCCATTGATCTCCATGACTTGTTCAATGACAATCTGTATGATATCGATCATATCTATCCCCGCCATTTCCTGAAAGATGACAGTTTGGACAACAACCTGGTACTGGTCCGGAAGGAGAAGAACGCCCATAAAACGGATATTTTCCCTATTGAAGAAAATATCCGTGACCGGCAGTATGGATTCTGGAAGATGCTTCTGGAACGGAGATTGATGACTGAAGAGAAGTTTTTGAGACTGACCCGGAATACGCCTTTTACTGACGAGGAACTGGCTGGATTCATCCAGAGACAAATCGTGGAAACCCGTCAGGGAACCAAAACCATTGCCAATCTGCTGACTCAGAGCTTCCCGGATTCGGAAATCGTCTATGTGAAGGCGGGGAATGTAAGCCAGTTCCGGCAGAACTTTGGTCTGGTCAAGGCACGGGCTGTCAATGATTTCCACCATGCCCATGATGCCTATCTGAATATCGTGGTGGGGAATACCTATCATGTGAAGTTTACCCGGAGCCCCATGAATTTCATCCAGGCATACCGGAAAGATCCAGCCAGGAATCCCTACCATATGTACAGACTGTTTGATTACACTGTAGCCCGGAATGGGGAAGTAGCTTGGGAAAAGGAAAAGACCATCAAGACGGTCAAGGCGGTACTGGAGAAACCGTCCGTGCTGATTACCCGGAAACCCTTTGAGGCTCATGGACAGTTATTTAAAGCAATCATTAGACCTTCTGCAACTATTAAAACAACATCAGTACACAGCTACTATCCTATTAAAACGTCGAATTCAAAATTTGCGAATGTCATGCGTTATGGTGGACGTACCAGTATTACAGGCAGTTATTTTTTCTTGGTAGAATCTACAAAAAAGAAAAAAAGAATTCGAACTATCGAAATGATGCCTTTGTATTTGGTTGATCAGGTTCAATCAGAGAAAGACATGTTAGATTACTGCAAAAATAATTTGAAATTAATTAATCCTAAAATTTGCCTGGCAAAAATTAAAACGTACTCTTTGTTGAAATTGAATGGTGCATTAGTGTATCTAACGGCAAGAACTGGAGACTCATTAATGACCGCCAATGCAGTACAACTGGTTTTGGATATGGCCTCATACAACTATGTTCAGATGATTACCAAAGCTGCTGAAATAAAAACAAACGAAGAATATCTGGAAAATAGGGAGATTACTAGAGAAAATAATCTTAGGCTTTATGATGCCTTAATCCTTAAATATGAGACAGGTATCTTGGGAAAAAGGATCAACAATGTCGTTGGTACATTAAAAGCAGGTCGTGAAAAGTTTATTGAACTCTCAATTGAGAATCAAATCAGTATTTTAGTGGAAATATTGAAATTATCTACCAGTGCAAACCAGGGAGTCGATTTAGAAGCAATTGGTGGAAAAGGCAGAAGTGGGATGTCTACTGTGAATAAAAATATCAGTAATTTAGAAAGTGCATACCTTATTACCCAATCTGTAACAGGTCTTTATACGAAGTCCATAGACCTGTTACGGGTATGAGCTGGCGGGTCGTTGTCATAGGCCATAATGCGAAGCTGGATTATCAGATGGGTTATCTGGTGGTGAGAAGCCAGGATGTGCTGCGGATCAGTCTGAGTGAAATCGGGCTGCTGATCATCGAAAGCACGGCGGTTTCTCTCACCAGCTACCTTCTGAATGAAATGACCAAAAAGAAAATCAAGGTGATTTTCTGTGACGAAAAAAGAAATCCATCTTCTGAATTGCTTCCGTACTATGGCAGCTTTAACACCAGCTTGAAAATCAGGAAGCAGATCCAATGGAAAGAAACCACAAAGTGTGCTGTATGGACGGAAATCGTCCGGGAGAAAATCCAGAAACAGAAAGAGGTGTTGGAAAAAGAGGGGAAGGAAGAAGCCAGCCTGCTGCAGAGTTACATGGACCAGTTGCAGCCTGGGGATGCAACCAATCGGGAAGGGCATGCAGCCAAAGTATACTTCAATGCCATGTTCGGGATGGATTTTGTGCGCAGTGAGGATAACCCCATCAATGCGGCATTGAACTATGGATACAGTATTCTGTTATCCTGTTTCACCAGGGAAATCGCGGCCAACGGGTATCTGACCCAGCTGGGTCTGTTCCATGAAAACATGTTCAATCCGTTCAATCTGGCCTCTGACCTGATGGAACCTTACCGTCCTCTGGTGGATGATCTGGTTTATGCTGTCCAACCAGAAAAGTTCAGTACGGAAGAAAAACATCAGATGCTTTCCCTTCTGGGAAAAGAAGTGGAAATCAACCAAAAAAAGGAAGTGCTGGGAAACAGCATAAAAATCTATGCCAAAGGGGTTTTTGATGCTCTGGAAAACGATGATATCCAATGTATGCGGTTTTATAAGGCAGGAGCATGAGTTACCGATATATGAGAATCTTTGTGATGTTTGATCTGCCGGTAGGTACCACGGATGAAAGAAGGACAGCCGCCAAATATCGAAAATATCTGGTGAAGTCCGGATTTATGATGCTCCAGGGAAGCGTGTACTGCAAACTGGCACCCAATGATACCGTGGCTGCTGGCGTTGTCAATTCCCTGAAAAAGAACTGCCCGGAATCCGGGTCCGTGATTGTATTGCGGATAACGGAAAAGCAGTTCCAGAATATGGATTTTCTGGTGGGGAATATGAAACAGGATGTGCTGCATTCTGATGAAAGGATTGTTATCTTGTGAAACTTGTGAATGCCATGCTGGGAATCAACATTCCCTTTGAAGAGGGGAAGCCGGAATTCCTGATTCTCGAGAATACGGCTTCCCTGAATCAGTTTATCCGGGAAATGAACCTGCAGTGCAGCGGAGAAAGTGGGAATTTCCTTCTGTCTGAAGAAAAGGAATTGAAGATATCCAAGGTATGTCAGTTCCTGTTGGAACCTTTTACCCTGGATCTGAATTCCAAAAAGATTGTGACTCTGCTGTATCGAAAGCTGGGAGAAGCCGGAGAAGGATACCTGGAACAAAAAGGCCGGGTCTTGAGTGAGAGCCTCAGTCTAATCGACCAATGCATCGTCAGCTCTGGCATCCAGAATCTGAGCTGCAATGCGGATTTTTCCTGGAATGATTTATTTAAACTGTTGGATGTGAAAATCGACACCCAGTACGAAAATCTGCTGGATAAAATGATTTCCTATCTAAAAATCCTTGCGGATCTGGGAGAGGTAAGGCTACTGGCCGTATTGAATTTTGATGCTTTTTTTGACAGGGAAGAAATGCAGGAGATCATTCGGATGGCCCGATATTTGAAAATAAATATCTTGTTCGTGGAGAAAAGAGAACCTGAGGATTGGTATGCTGATGAGAATCGGTATATAATAGATAAAGACAATTGTATCATTGTCAGAAAGTCTCAGGCTGCCCTTGATAATTTACACCTAAGCAAATAGGAATGCTCGGCGATAACCCAAATGTCACATTTGAGGTTTGAGAGCAATGTAAATTACGACCTGGGTAAAACAATTTTTCCAGAGTCTGACGGTCAGTATCTGTTTGAGAGCAATGTAAATTACGACCTGGGTAAAACCGTGTCCAGTTTTATGACGGAATCACGCCGGTTTGAGAGCAATGTAAATTACGACCTGGGTAAAACTAACGTCCTGTTCAGCACTAACATGACGGTGTTTGAGAGCAATGTAAATTACGACCTGGGTAAAACACATATCAAGTCAATGAGCCACGGTTCATGGTTTGAGAGCAATGTAAATTACGACCTGGGTAAAACTACATCGCAGGTGCTAACCATGCAGGTGTAGTTTGAGAGCAATGTAAATTACGACCTGGGTAAAACTGCTCCGGTCATAAGCAGCCTCCAGCCACCGTTTGAGAGCAATGTAAATTACGACCTGGGTAAAACACGATCATGGAGATGGGCCGCCTAAAAGGCGTTTGAGAGCAATGTAAATTACGACCTGGGTAAAACACGTACAGTGACCAGGACATTGGGTCCGTGATTTGAGAGCAATGTAAATTACGACCTGGGTAAAACGATGAACACCCTCATAATGAGCAGATTTATGTTTGAGAGCAATGTAAATTACGACCTGGGTAAAACCAAATCGAAAAAATAATGTTTTCCTCCTACGTTTGAGAGCAATGTAAATTACGACCTGGGTAAAACCTCCGTAGTACGGAGATTTCTTTCCCCGGGGTTTGAGAGCAATGTAAATTACGACCTGGGTAAAACTGGGATGATGTGGTGGACGATGGTGCCAGGGTTTGAGAGCAATGTAAATTACGACCTGGGTAAAACGCATCGCCGTGGGGTGTTTCAGCCCTCGTCGTTTGAGAGCAATGTAAATTACGACCTGGGTAAAACGTCAGGATCTGCCATCCCACGTATTCCATGGTTTGAGAGCAATGTAAATTACAATTTTAAAGGACCACTACAAGCCGAGAATTGCGAGTTTAAGCAGCATAAGGAGACCATCTGCCAGGAGCAGATGCTTTTTGAACGTATGAAAACCGGCGGCCGGGAAAGGCGGGCCTGCGGCTCGCCCCTACGGCGTTGGGGTCGGAGGTTGGATATAAGGATCAGGGAAACGGATTTTTCGATGAGTCCGTTTCCCTGATTTTTCATTGGCGCTTTGATATTAACGTGGTAGGGGCTGCCGGGACGTGAAGTACAGTCCGGTCCGTTGGGATCGGAAGGCTTTTTCCATACAAAAAGAACCCGCCCAAACCGGGCGGGTTCTTACCTTCGGCCGCTGCCGTTGACAGCTGACCGTTGACCGGTGTGCTGCTCCTGCAGCACCCCTTATTCTTTCGCCGGAAACAGTTTCGTCAGGCCCCAGGTCAGGCCGGCGAACAGGGCCATGACCACGAACAGGGTGGGGTAGGCGATGACGAGAAGCTGCAGGGCTGCGGTTACGGAATCCATGTTTCTGCCTCCTTTACATTAACACCGGGATCAGGGCCATGGCCAGGCCGCCGGCTACTACGCTGGCCACCTGTCCGGCCACGTTCACTCCGATGGCGGACTGGATGATGAAGTTGGTGGGGTCTTCCTTCAGGGCCATCCGGGCGATGACCCGGCCGGAGATGGGGAAGGCGGAAATGCCGCAGGCCCCGATCATGGGATTGATCTTCTTTTTCAGGAACAGGTTGGCTATTTTGGCGAACAGCAGGCCACCCACCGTATCGAAGATGAAGGCCACCGCACCCAGGGCCAGGATCTTCAGCACCTGGAGGGTCAGGATGTTTTCCGCGGTCATGGTGGCTCCTACGGTGATCCCCAGGAGCAGGGTCACCAGGTTGGTCAGTTCATTCTGGGCACAGTTGGACAGGCTGTCGCAGCAGCCGGACACTTTCAGCAGGTTCCCGAACATCAGGGCCCCGATGAGGGGTACGGAAATGGGAGCGATGATCCCGGCGATCAGGGTGACCATAAGCGGGAACAGGAACAGGGCTGTCTGGGATACGGGCTTTTCTTCGTGATAGGGCATCCGGATCCGCCGTTCTTCTTTGGTGGTCAGCAGCTTCACCACAGGAGGCTGGATAATGGGCACCAGGGACATGTAGCAGAAGGCGGTGACGGTAAGGGGAGCCAGCATCTCGGTGGCGAATTTCTGGGCCACGAAAATGGTGGTGGGGCCGTCAGCAGCGCCGATGATTCCGATGGAAGCGGCTTCGTTGAAGGGGAAGCCCACCAGGGTGGCACAGAGGGTGGCGGCGAAGATCCCCAGGTGGGCGGCGGCTGCGAACAGCATCATGTAGGGAGCCCGGATCAGGGGGGTAAAGTCGCACATGGCGCCGATGCCGATGAAGATCAGCACCGGGAACAGTTCGTTGGCGATGCCCATGTTGTACAGTACGGTAAGGAAGCCCGGTTCACCGCCCCCGGTGGGCATGACGGCAAAATGGCCGGGGATGTTGGCCAGGATGCAGCCCACCCCCATGGGGAAAAGGAGCACCGGCTCGTAGCCCTTCCGGACCCCCAGCCAGATCAGGATGGCCCCGATGGCCAGCATGACCCAGATGGTCCAGTCGCCCATGGCGAAGACCCCGGAAAACAGTTCCTGCAGTACTTGGCTTGCGTTTGACATACAATCACCTCATTGTAGAATGTGCCAGGTAGAACACCAAAAAAGAGGACCGGACATTTTTCAATGCCAGGTCCTCATGATCCCTCCTGCCCCTGTGCCATACGCAGGAAGGTTTTATCCATTTGTATGTGGGTATTATAGCGTATTTTGAGGGGGAGCGCAAGGGGAAAAGAGTGCAGAGTGCAGAGGGAAGAGTATCTGCCCCAGGCAGATGCTCCTGGATGGAAACGCAGCCCGGCGGGGCTGCTAACCCACCACCATTGCGCAGGCGCAATGGTCCCCCGCCCTTGAAAAGGG